>JACLAA010001454.1_pt1 | contig 38671 bp, 47 predicted proteins | sample 8027891 | NCBI WGS metagenome assembly JACLAA01 (sample SAMN15724900, study PRJNA655200) | protist metagenome | isolation source: fluorescence activated cell sorting (FACS) single amplified genomes of... | place: Spain: Blaines Bay Microbial Observatory, Mediterranean Sea | collected 2016-01-19 | reverse complement strand
TAGAATATAATACTAATTAAAATAGTGGATGCAGTATCTGCATTTTAGTAATTAATAAAAATTGGACTATGTTCACGTTAAAAATTTTAGTTTACACGGTTGTAATTTTCTTTATTTCTCTTTTCACTTTTGGTTTTCTTTCGAATGACCCTTCTCGAAACCCTAACAGAAAAGATTTAGAATAAAAAAAAATAATCCCCGCATTTAAATGCGGGGATTATTTTTTTGTCTAACCTTGCTGTACTTGTAATTTTGCTGCTTCAGAAAGAATTGGTATTCTCGGAAATCGACCATACGCTATTAGTAAGCAAGAGTAGGCTATTAAGAGAACTATACCTAAAAACAAAAAATTTGCAAAAATTATACCAAGCATACTTTCTCTAAGAACAATAGGTAGAAAAGTAAAAATAACACCGGAACACGAACAAACGATATTTAATAAAATTGCTTGGATAACATTAAATCGTACAAATTTTGTTAAAGGTACTGAACCACGTGAACATACTATAAAAACCCAAACCATAAAGATAAAAATAAGTAAGTTATTATCTGTATAAAAGCTTGAGAGTTTTACAAGATGATTTAAATAAAAACTTCGTAAGGTTGCGCTTTCGGCACTTAAAAATACTTTTGGTCCAAAATATGATGCCACTTCAATAAATGGAAAAATAAAAGCAGAAATAGATAATACTCGTTCTGCCATATGGATTAAATAGGGTAATAAAGCCTCAAAAGTTTTTTTCATTTTTTTTGTAATTAATAGTTATGAAATTTTGAATTTTTCGGCGGCCTGAAAAATTTATAAACTATAAACGACGCTTTAGTCGTGCAGACTTTCCAGTACGTTCGCGTAAATAATAAAGTTTAGATCTTCTAACGATCGAACTACTAAGCACTTCAATGCTCTTTATCCAAGGAGAATTTAACAAAAATACTTTTTCCGTACCACCCCCTTGAAACATCTTTCGGACTGTAACTGTAGAATCTATCTTTGGACTATCTAAATGTTTCGAAATTACGATACCTTCAAAGGCTTGTATACGTTCCTTTCCTTTTTTTTCACCTTCTTCTATTTCTTTAGGCAATTCTAAATAAATAATAACTTTCACCTTGTCGCCTAAAGATATTTTTGGGATATTTGACTTTTTATAAAATACGTCTAAATCTAATTCGTTATTTTGTAAAGGAAACATTTTAAATTTGTTCATTTATTTTTGCCACACCTTGGTTAATGTCCAAGATTAGCATAAATTTTGTATAAAGTAAACAAAATTTATTTATACTTTGAGGCACTTATTACATTTCCAGATTCTGACCAAGCTTTTAACAGATCAATTTCCTTACTCTTTGTTTTCGCCAGAGGTACCAGATTTTGGATAGACACAAGGATATCTTCATTATTAAATTCGCGATCTTCATTAAAACCAAGACGCATCGCTTCAATTACAACTTGTTCAATTTCCGCACCCGAAAAGTCTTTACTAAGCTGGCCTAATAATGGTAACTGAAAAGTTTGTATTAAATCGGGTCTATATTTTTTTAAGTGGACTTCAAAAATTGCTTGACGCTCTTCACGTGTCGGCAGACCTAAGAAAAACATTTCATCAAAACGGCCCTTTCTTAAAATTTCAGGGGGGATCCAATCGATATTATTTGCAGTTGCAACGACAAAAACCGGAGACGCTTTTTCCGACAACCAAGTTATAAAAGTGGCTAAAACACGACTTGTAGTACCACTATCACCACTACTTTGTGCCCCTGCAAATGCTTTATCAATTTCATCTACCCATAAAACGCACGGCGAAAGAGCTTCCGCAATTTCGATCATCTTTCGTACCCGTTGTTCAGATTGACCAATTAAAGAAGCAAAAAGACGTCCAAAATCTAATCTTAATAAAGGTAATTGCCATTCATGGGCAATAATTTTTGCCGCTATGGACTTTCCCGTCCCTTGAACCCCTACCAAAAGCAAGCCTTTCGGGTATGGCAAACCATATTTAATTGCTTCTTGAGAAAAGGCTTTCGCTCGTAAGCTTAACCAGTCTTTAAAATTATCCAACCCGCCTAAATCTGAAATATTTTTATCATTTAAGCAAAATTCTAAAAGCTGGGTCTGTTGAATAATTTGCTTCTTTTCTTGAAGGATTAAATTGGGACTCGAAGCATCAATTTCACCGTATTTCGCAATTACTTTTGATAAAACACGTCTAATCCGCTCTAAAGATAAACCTTGGCAAGCAATTGCAATATTATTTAACGTTTCAGGTTCTATTTCTTGTTGCAACGAAGAAATTAATCTATTTAGTTCTTCTACAATTTCCGAATAGGTTGGAAGAGGAAATTCTAAAAGTGTTACAAATTCTTTTAAGGAATCTGGAATATTAATTTCAGACGAAACAATTATTATATTTTTTGGTTGTGTTTTTAAGCTACGGCTTAAATTTTTGAGTTTTCTTACTACGGAAAAATCTTTAAGGAAATTATCATAATCTTTAAGTGCAAATAAGGATGCAGTTTCTGGAGTTAATTTATCAATTAGATCCAACGCTTCAAGTGGATTTCGGGCTGCGAAACCAGTATCATTTGGATTTCCTTGATAGCCACTTACAAAATCCCATGAATAATAAGTTCTTACGACATATTTTTTTGCACAATATTTTATAAGATACTCGATACGCTCCTCTTCATTGGTCGCAATATAAATTATCGGGTAACGAGCTTTTAATAAAAGGACAAATTCATTTAAAAAATTCATTCGTGTTGGTAAAGTTAGGTATTACACTAATACTAATAAAACTAAGGATGCTGAAATACTACCCTACAGAACCTTCTAGTTTAAGACTCAATAAACGATCGGCTTCTGATGCAAACTCTAAAGGTAATTCATTAAATACTTCTTTACAGAAACCGTTAACCATTAGAGAAACCGCTTCTTCTGTCTCAATCCCGCGTTGTAATAAATAAAATAGTTGTTCTTCAGCAATTTTAGATGTCGACGCTTCATGCTCAATTTGTGTATAACTGTTTTGTGCTTCGATATATGGGAAAGTATTCGCCGTCGAAGTTTTACCAATTAATAAAGAGTCACATTGTGAATAGTTTTGAGTTTTAAAAGCTTGCGGGCCAACTTTTACGAGACCACGGTATGTATTTATAGAATCGTTTGCGGAAATACCTTTAGATATTATTCTACTTCGTGTTCCTGGGGCTAAATGTAACATTTTTGTCCCAGTGTCTGCCTGTTGTTTGTTGCTTGTTAACGCAACAGAGTAAAATTCCCCAATCGAATTTTCACCGGATAAGATACAACTTGGATATTTCCAGGTTATAGAAGAACCTGTTTCGACTTGTGTCCAGCAGATTCGTGCATTTTTACCAGCACACATTCCTCGTTTTGTTACAAAGTTATAAACACCACCAATACCATTTTCATCACCAGCGTACCAGTTTTGAACAGTCGAATATTTAATAGTAGCATCTTCCAAGGCTATCAATTCAACAACCGCCGCATGTAATTGGTTACTACTAAATTGGGGCGCCGTACAACCTTCTAAATAATTTACGGAACTTCGTTCTTCTGCAATAATTAAAGTGCGTTCAAATTGACCTGACTCTTCGTTATTTATTCGGAAATAGGTCGAAAGTTCCATAGGACAATTTACATCTTTTGGAATGTAAACAAAAGATCCATCACTAAAAACAGCGGAATTTAAGGCAGAAAAATAATTATCCCCAATAGGAACCACTCCAGCAAGGTATTTCTCTACTAAAGAGGGGTATTTTTCAATAGCCTCGGTAATGGAACAAAAAATAACTCCTGATTTTTGAAGTTGTTTTTTAAAAGTAGTTCCAATAGAAACACTATCAAACACAGCATCAACGGCTACATTTGTAAGCATTTTTTGCTCATTTAACGAAATACCTAATTTTTCAAATGTTTTTAACAATTCAGGGTCGACATCATCTAAACTTCCGATTTTTTTCTTTGTTTTAGGTACCGAGTAATATTGAATATTGTCATAATCAATTTCAGGAATCAAAAGAGAAGCCCAAAGGGGACTTTTCATTTTTTTCCAACTTGCAAAAGCTTTATTACGAAATTTTCTTAAAAATTTCGGCTCATTTTTTTTAAAGCTTATTTTTTCGACAATTGTTTGACTTAAGCCCTTTTCAAATTCTTCCATTTCAAGATTAGTTGTAAAACCATACTTGTAAGGAGTTGTCACAATAGCATCTAAAATAGCCTCTGATTCATTTGGTTGGTTTTTTGCCATTGAAAAGTTAGTAATTAAAAATTTTCTAGTCTTTGAAACAATATATTCAAATTATACTTTATTTATCTTTTAAGCGTTAAAACTAGAAATGTGGTTGTATAAAAAGGTATGTTAGGGTGTTTAGATAGAGCATAAAATATTATAAAAGATTTTATTTAACTATCTATAAGTAAATTTAAATGTTTATGCTGGAAAACACATCAATAAGAAACGTAAGAAGGCTAAAGCCTAAAAGTGGGGAAACATCAAACCCTAAAAGTGGTGGTATAATTCCCCGGAAAAGTCTTAAATAAGGGTCTGTCATTTTCCCTAAGGATGAAAATGGTTGGGTATAAAAATTAATATTTGGAAACCAAGTTAGATAAACTCTTAAAGTTAAAGCTACAATATAAAATTTTAAAAAACCTGCAAGACCTCGGCAAAGTGTAATTACTAATATGTCCATTCTGTGTATTTTTGTTAATAAAAATTTAGAAGTAAGTATTTAAAATAATAGTAGTATTTAGAATTTCCTTTGAAAATTTAATTTGTTAGAGCTAGTGAAGAGACTTGAACTCATAACCGACTGATTACAAATCAGTTGCTCTACCAATTGAGCTACACCAGCTTTTTAATGATTTAACATCACAAAAATAAGTGTACCAAATATTTGTTCGTTAGCAAAGTCTATTTTTAATAAAATAATAAAATTCTTGTTTTTTTAAAAAAATTTGCGTATATTACCTGAATAAATAATAGACTTAATAATTAATATGGCTAAAAGTAAAGGGGCTCGAATCCGTGTTACTTTAGAACACAAATGTGAGCAAGGAGTTTACCGTTATCATACATCAAAGAATCGTAGAAATACAACAGAACGATTAGAATTAAAAAAATATTCTCCGATAACAAAACAACATGAGTTATTTAAAGAAATTAAATAAATAAATTTTGTAATAAAAATCTGGTATGGTAGAAACTGCAATTGAAAACAAAAATAACGAAGCAATAAATTTCGATGTTCTTACTTATAAAGATATTAAAATATTAACAAATTTTTTGAGTGAACAAGGGAAAATTCTTCCAAGACGAGTAACAGGTTTAACGTCAAAGGAACAAAAAAAGGTTGCAAAACTAATAAAAACTGCGAGAATTGCTGCGTTATTACCATTTGTTATTGGTAAAGGGTAGACAAAAACAACTAATGACTTAGTTACGCTTTATGCTATAATTATTTGAAAATCCAACTTAAGGTAAAAAGTTAAATTTATGACACCTTCACTAAGTGCTTTTTTAAGTAGTGTGTTTTTAGCAGTTGTTATTGTTATTATCCCAATTGCTTCTGCTCTAGTATTTGTAAGTTCTTCTGATAAAATTATCCGAAGCTAAATGACTAAAAATAAAAAAGATACTAAAACAAAATAATATTATATTTTGTTTTAGTATCTTTTTTATTTTAGTCCTCAAAGCTATGGAGGAAAGAATATCACTAAGTAATCGTAATAAGTTTTATTAGAAGTTCATTTCCGCTGCTTGAACCTTCTCAAACTGCTTTTTCTTAAGTACTAATAAAATTTGTGTCAGAGTAACTGTAAAGAAGAATACAATCATCCCTTTTACACGGTTTGGGCTTTGTAAAACAATTTCTGTCTCCTCTTGTCCGAAACCACCAACATTTGGATTGAATGTTAAAGGTTGATCAACTTTTACCGTATCTTTTACTTTTACATCCATAGTAAGGCCCTTAGGAACAGTCTGAGTTACTTCGCCGGTTGCTGTTGTAACTACAACGGATGTTGTACCATTTTCAGCAGGTGTAATTGAAGTAATCTGTCCTGCGACAGTAGAAGTGTACGCGTTGTTATTACTCTTTTCGCCAGTTGGATAAACTTGACCACGTCCTCGATTTCCGCCTACGTATACTGGGTAAGTTAAGAAGTTTACATTCTTATCCTTTGCAGGATCCGGAGATAGAACAGGGAAAACGATTTCTCTAAGCTGACCTTTCTTATCGCCAGCAATTGGACCAACAACTAAAATATTTGGCTTAGCTTTACTGTACGGCTGAACAAAAATACCTTTAGTTTTGGCTTTTAGCTCGTCTGTTAGACGCTCTTTCGGCGCAAGTGTAAAACCTTCTGGTAGAATTAGTACTGAACCAACGTTAATCGTCGCTTTTGAACCATTTGCGCCGATTTGTCTAATAGACGTATCGTAAGGAACACTAACAACTGCTTCAAAAACTGTATCAGGTAAAACTGCTTGTGGAACTTCGATTTCAACGGGTTTCTGCGCTAAGTGACAGTTAGCACATACAATTCTTCCTGTTGCTTCACGAGGGTTTTGGTACGCGTTTTGTGCAAAGACAGGATATGCATAAGAAATTTTCGGTAAGAAAATTGTTGACACAAGCCCTAAAATTACAAAAACGGATTTGAATTTTTTTATTTCCGGAATCATATAATTTTTTTTAATTTACTACACTAACTTATTATACACTTAATATTTGGAGAAATTCCTTTAAATTCTAATTGGAACTCTAATTCTTAAGTAAAATTACAACTCCTGAGCCGCCTAAATATAAACTTAATAAGGCAGTTGATAGTAATATTTGCGTAACGGGATCCGTCGAAGGAGTTATAACCGCCGCTACAATAGTGCAAATGACAATGACGTATTTCCACGCCGACAACATTTTTTCACCAGTAACAATCCCTAATAGTCCAAGTACCACCTGAACGGCGGGAACTTGAAAAGCAAGTCCGGTTGCAAATAATAAGACGGCGATGAAATCAAAGTATTGATCAAAGGACCAAAAAGGTTCAACAACTTCTGAACCATAAGAAATAAAAAATCTTAAGGCTGCAGGAACAAGGAAAAAATAAGAAAAAATTAGTCCGATAAGAAAAAGTATTCCGGAACCTAAACTGACGGGCAAAACAATATCTCTTTCGTTTTTTGTTAATCCTGGAATTAAATACAGTAGTAATTGATAAAGTATTAAAGGACTACTAAGCAAAATGCCACAAAAAACAGCAATTTTTACTGAAGCAAAAAAATACTCACCAGGTGCAAATTGAAGAAATTTAACACCTACTGCCGGGGCTTGAAAAAGTCGAACTATTTCTTTAATATCCGTAAAACAAATTACTGTGACGAAAATTAAAAATAGAAAACAAAATATAAGTCGTTGGCTAAATTCTTCAATATGTTCGGAAAGTGCCATTTCATCATCAACAATCATAGACATCTTGAATGAGGGCTTCGGATTAGTTGATATGTAATTTGTTTTGTTTAAAAAATTATTTAGCATTTAGGAGATTATAAGTAATCAAAGTTTGAAGCCGTAGAAAACTTACAATAGATTTTATTCCATCGGCTTATCTACAATTATACATTCTGTTGTTAAAACCATACTAGCGATAGATGCGGCATTTTGTAAGGTCGAACGTGTTACTTTTGCTGGATCAATTATCCCAATATTGAACATGTTACCAAGTTCGTTTTCAGCTGCGTTGTAACCAACCTCAAAATCAGCCTCTTTTACTTTTTCAAAGATTACTGCACCATTTTCACCTGCATTTGTAGCAATTTTCCTTAATGGTGCACTAAGTGCTTTTTCAACAATTAATGCACCAATAAGTTCATCTTCAAGTAAATTTTCTTTAGCCCATTCGAACAGTTCCTCCGATATATGAGCTAACGTTGTACCTCCGCCTGGAACAATACCCTCTTCTACTGCCGCCTTTGTTGCATTAACTGCATCTTCCAGTCTTAATTTCCTATCCTTCATTTCAGTTTCTGTTGCAGCCCCTACTTTAATAACAGCTACCCCCCCACTTAATTTGGCAAGTCTTTCTTGAATTTTTTCTTTTTCATAAGTTGAATCCGTTGTTTCAAGTTGACGTCTTAATTGCTCACATCGTGCAAGCACTTCTTTTTTATTTGCATCTGAAATAATTGTCGTCGATTCTTTTCCAATTACGATTCGACGTGCTCGCCCTAAGGATTCAATTTCCATATTCTGTAAACTATAACCAGCATCCGAACTAATAACTTGTCCACCTGTTAATATTGCTAAATCAGATAATAAAGCTTTACGACGGTCCCCAAAACCAGGTGCTCTAACAGCTACAACGTTTAAAATACCCCTTATTTTGTTTACGATAAGAGTCGCTAACGCTTCTTTTTGTACATTATCGCTTATTATTAACAAGGGTTGATTTGTTTTTGTTATTAATTCCAGTGTAGGTAATAAATCCTGTTTTACTAATGTAATTTTTTTATCCGTTAATAAAACGTAAGCGTTATCTAATATGGCTTCCATTCGCTCCTGATTAGTAACAAAATAACCTGAGATAAAACCTCTATCAAAGCCCATACCTTCAGTAATTTCGAGTTCATTTACGGTAGATTTACCTTCTTCAAGAGAAATAAGACCTTCTCGGCCGACTTTATCAATTGCGCTGGCTATCAAAGAACCTACTTCAGTATCATTACCGGCGGAGATAGTTGCAACTTTCGTAATATCGGAAAGATTTTCAATTGGACGAGCATAATCAGTAATTTTACTTACGACAAATTGCGTAGCTTTTTCAATTCCACGTTTTAAAACAATAGGGTTTGCTCCGGCGGCGACATTTCGCATACCTTGTTTAATAATAGCGTAAGCAAGTACTGTTGCAGTTGTTGTACCGTCTCCGGCGACATCGTTTGTTTTTGATGCCGCCTGGCGGATTAAACAAACACCTGTATTTTCAAGATTATCTGTTAAATTGATTTCTTTGGCAATCGTTACACCATCATTTACAATTTGTGGTGTTCCAAATTTTTTTCCCAACACAACGTTTCTACCTTTAGGGCCTAAAGTAATAGAAACGGCTTCGGCTAATATATCCATACCTTTTTCTAAAGCTTTTCTTGCAGATTCTTGGTAAAGAATTGTTTTTGCGGGCATAATATTAGTTATATTTTTTTATGAACTGGCTCTTTTTATAGTATTTGTATTTCGAGATTTTTAAAACTGGCTCAGGCTGGACTTGAACCTGCGACCTTGGGCTTATGAGTCCCCTGCTCTAACCAACTGAGCTACTGAGCCTTTTTTATACTATACAAAAGATATCAAACGATATTTTTTTTTGCAAACCTAATTAACTTTAAAGTTTCTGTTAAAGATATAAAACATAAGAGTCCGTTTTTTCCAAAACCGCAATTTGATTTTACAATTTAACAGTCGAAGATTAAAGATTTCCTTAAATTTTTTTTGAAAAAAATTGGGTCTCGTAAATTTAAAGGTTATTTTGTATAATATATCTGGAGGGTCACTAACTCAATGGTAGAGTACTCGGCTTTTAACCGAATAGTTCTGGGTTCGAGTCCCAGGTGACCCAAGAAAAGAGGGTATGGATTTTATTTTATTAGATGTAATTAGTAACTTAATGTTAAAATTGTTAAATGTATAATATTTTGCATTATTATCCGTTAAGTAAATAATAAAAATAGTCGAAAATTATGTTACAAGCGATTTTAAAAAATGCCTCACAGCAAATATTATTGAAATACAAAACGCAACTTGAGAAAATTAATGCATTAGAAGATAATCTAAAATTATTAACCGATTTAGAGTTAAAAGACCAAACAAACAAATTAAAAATACGTCTTCGTAACGGAGCGACGAAATCGTCTATTCTTCCGGAAGCCTTTGCTTTAGTGCGTGAAGCAAGTAGGCGAGTTCTTGGGCTTCGTCATTTTGATGTTCAATTAATTGGCGGAATTGTTTTGACAGAAGGTAAAATCGCTGAGATGAAGACAGGTGAAGGTAAAACATTAGTAGCGTTATTACCAAGTTTCTTAAATGCGTTATATGAAAAGGGAACGCATGTAGTGACTGTAAATGATTACTTAGCTAAACGTGATGCAGAATCTGTAGGTCAAGTACACCGTTTTCTAGGTTTAACTGTGGGATTAATTCAAGAAAATATGGAACCCACGGAACGGAAAAAAAATTATAACTGCGATGTTGTTTATGTAACAAATAATGAACTTGGTTTTGATTATTTACGCGATAATATGGCTTTTAGTGAGGAAGAAATAGTCCAAAGACCATTTTTTTATTCTGTCGTTGATGAAGTTGATTCAATATTAATAGATGAGGCTAGAACTCCACTTATAATTTCAGGTGCTGGAAAAACTTCAACTGATAAATATTTACAAACTACAAAATTAGTAAAAATTTTAAAACGTGATATTCATTACAATGTTGACGAAAAAACCCAAAACGTAACCCTTACTAATGAAGGGGTCTCATTCTGTGAACAAGCTTTAGAAATTGTGGATCTGTATAGTCCTTACGAACCTTGGGTCTTTTTTATTTTGAATTCTATTAAAGCAAAAGAATTATTTCAACGAAATAAAAATTACATTGTTAACGAAAACGACGAAATTATAATCGTTGATGAATTTACGGGACGCACGATGGCTGGGCGAAGATGGAGTGACGGATTGCATCAAGCCATAGAAGCAAAAGAAAATTTACCAATTCAGGACGAAAGTCAAACCTTAGCATCAATAAGTTACCAAAATTTGTTTTTATTATATGAACAATTATCGGGGATGACGGGGACAGCGAAAACAGAAGAAGGAGAATTCGAAAAAATCTATAATTTATCTGTTGTTCAAATTCCGACAAATCGAGATATAAAACGCAAGGACTTATCTGATTTAATATATAAAAACCAATATATAAAATGGAGATGTATTGCTCAAGAATGTCTTGATATGTATAATATTGGCCGACCCGTTTTGATAGGTACAACAACAATTGAAAAATCCGAACTGTTAGCGGCATTACTTAGTGAATATAAAGTACCGTACCGACTCTTAAACGCTAGGCCCGAAAATGTCGAAAGTGAATCTGAAATCGTTTCACAAGCTGGCTGTAAAAATGCAATTACAATCGCGACTAATATGGCTGGGCGAGGAACAGATATTTTATTAGGTGGTAATTCAACATTTTTAACGGCCGATGTAATAAAGGACATTTTTGACAAAAAAGATGTTTTCGAAAAGAATCCATTTATCGCGAGTTTAACTCAAGATGAAAAAGCTTTAATTGAAAATCTGAAGAGAAATAATTATCAAAAATTATTAAAGCAACCACTATCCGAATTAGAAAATAAAACAGACCCTGAAATTGTTCTCTTTTTAAAATTTTATAATTCTATTCTTAAGGAGCAAGAACAATTAGTGAAACAAGCTCGGGATGTAATCATAAATCTTGGTGGATTACATGTGATCGGGACTGAGCGACATGAATCTCGACGAATTGATAATCAGCTTCGTGGTAGATCGGGCCGACAAGGCGATCCAGGATCATCTAGATTTTTCTTATGTTTAGAAGATAAACTTTTACGTATTTTTGGTGGAGATCAAATTTTAAATGTAATGCAAAATATTGGCTTTCAGGATGATACACCAATTCAATCTGGACTGTTAAATAAAAGTTTAGAGTCCGCCCAGAAAAAGGTTGAGTCTTTTTACTTTGATACAAGAAAGCAATTATTTGAGTATGATCAAGCCCTCAATATTCAAAGAAATAGTGTTTATTCTGAGCGAAGACGGATATTTGAAAAGACAAGTGTGCGGGATTGGTTGGTTGATTATGCGGCACGGAGTTTAGACGATTTACTTAATCGGTTTAATATTGTTGACGATTATACAACAATAAATTTTATTACTTTAAAATTGCAAAATTTGCTTGGTGGCCCTTTTCCAGTTAATTTCACCGAAACAAACCAAACGCAATATTTATCTTTTTTACAACAACAAATTGAAATAACTTACGATTTAAAAGAGGTCGAAATGGAATTAATTGAGGTTGGATTATTTAGGGAATTGGAAAAATCTTTCATACTTCAACAAATTGATAATGCGTGGACTGAGCATTTACAAAAAATAGCTTTTCTTCGAGATTCTATTCGATGGATTGCTTATGGCCAGAAAGACCCATTAACAGAGTATAAAAAAGAGGCATTTAATTACTTCAATATAATGTTGGCGAGAATAAGACACAGGGTCGTTTATTTTGTTTTACGTGCAAAAACCATTCTTATCTAACTTTAGTAATATTTACTTATTTACTTACTCAATTTTAATTAAAGATAGTCTAATCGAAAAGAAATTTAAATTGTTCTAGTTTTCGCTTGGGCTATTTTTTCTGTTAAAATTTAAATTTGCGCCGATATTTATTTTTTTGTAGTATATTATTATTTAGAAAGCATTATCCTTTATAAATCATAATAGTAATGGCAGTTAATTTACAAGAAGAATATAACAAAACAAATATTCAGGGGATTATAGACCAACTTGAAGCGGATCTTGTGGGTTTAGCTCCAGTTAAACAACGTATTAAAGAGATCGCGGCTTTGTTATTGGTTCAACGCCTTAGAAAGAACTTAGGTTTAGGGATCAATGCTTCGGCTGTGGGTCTGCATATGTCATTCACTGGCAGTCCAGGAACTGGTAAAACAGAAGTTGCTACCCGAATGGCGGACATTCTTTTTAAACTTGGTTATATTCGTAAGGGTCATTTAATTACTGTTACACGAGATGATCTTGTAGGTCAATATATCGGACACACTGCACCTAAAACAAAAGAAGTTTTAAAACGTGCAATGGGTGGAGTTTTATTTATTGATGAGGCCTACTACTTATACAAGCCGGATAACGAAAGAGATTATGGTTCAGAAGCTATTGAAATCCTGCTTCAAGTAATGGAAAACCAAAGAGAAGATCTTGTTGTAATTTTCGCTGGCTACAAGGATAGAATGGAGAGTTTTTATGAGTCAAACCCAGGTTTATCTTCAAGGGTAGCAAACCACATTGATTTTCCTGATTATACACCAGAGGAATTAATTAAAATTGGTCGTTTAATTCTGGAAGAGCAACAGTATAGGATGACTAGCGATGCGGAGGCTGCGTTATTAGAGTATATTCAAAAACGTTGTAAGCTTCCTCTATTTGCGAACGCAAGAACTATTAGTAACGCAATTGATACAGCTCGTATGAGACATGCAAATAGAATGTTTAATTCGGGCGACGCTGTTTTAACAAAATCTGATTTAGTAACAATTGAAGTTGACGATATTAGAGAAAGTAGTTTATTTTCAGAATTCGGTTAATAAGAATTCGAAGTATATAATTAAATTACCTAAGTATTTAAAATTTAAAAATTATGGTTGAAGTATTACTTTCAGGTATTGTACTTGGGCTTGTACCGGTAACAATTCTAGGACTTTTTGTTGCAGCTTATTTACAATATAGACGAGGAAATCAATTTGGAGTTTAAAAGCGTAAAAATGACATATCCATAAACCTGTATTAATTAATTACAGGTTTATGGATATGTCATTTTTACGCTTTTGCGGAATCGAGTTCATTAAATTTACTTGGGAAAATGCGAATTCTTTTATTTTTCCCCTTCCCTACCGTTACACCAAATAATTGGTAGTGAGAGATTAACTCATGTTGTTGTTTACGTATTAAACTGGGGCGTGGAAATAAATCGATACCAATTTTTTTAGCAATAACTACTTCTTCAACCGCTAATCTTGTTTCTTCTAAAGGGCTTAAAAATTCACGACTAATAATGCCTGTAATTTTACTATTAATCTTCTTTTCTTTTAAAAAAACAGGTAAGGAACTTTTTTTGGCCAAAAGTCTTAATGCTTTAGCTATTTGTAGTAGACTATTACTTTGAATGGTATGAATAGTTATTTTTTTTGAATGTGAAATTTGTTTAAGTTTTCTGTTGTTTTTAAATAAATTAGCTAAAGCTAAAATAGCGTCCGCATATTGAATTTCTTTTGTAATGATAATTGGCAATTTTAAAGTTTTAATTAGAGATTTTAAATCTTGATTATTTACTCCATATACATACAAAAAAGTGAATTCTTTTTCAAAATTATTTTTTATATCGTTATTAGTTTTAATAAGCTTTTTCGATCTGGATCCATCTTCATTATTGCCCGTATTTAGTAGATAGTTATTTTTTCGTTTTTTTTCTATTCCAGAAAATTTTAAAGATGGTTTTTTAACTAAGTCGGATTCTTTTTGATTATAAAAAATCGTGCAGTCAACAATATTCCCCGGTTCTTTATTTTTGATTAAGGATCTTCGTTGTATTAAGAAATTCTGCCCTTGTAATAAAAAATCTACGGATTGCTCAATATTATCATGAATTGCCCACGTATTTGGATCATGGATTTCAACAGCGGCATCGAATGTCGGTGGGGCCTTTCGTTCTAAAATACTTTTTGAGGACCCACGACGTTTCGCTTCTTCATCACCCAATGTAACGTATTGGACGCCACCAATAAGATCCGTAATAGTTGGATTCTTAATTAGGTTTTCTAAAGTATTTCCGTGTGCAGTACCCACAAGTTGTACACCTCGCTCAGCAATTGTTCGAGCAGCAGCAGCTTCTAATTCGGTTCCGATTTCATCAATTATTATAATTTCAGGCATATGATTTTCAACTGCTTCGATCATAACCTCATGTTGATTTTGATGGTTCGAAACTTGCATTCTTCTTGCTTTACCAATAGAAGGATGAGGCAAATCACCATCACCAGCGATTTCATTAGAAGTATCGATAATAATAACCCGTTTTTGCATTCCATCAGATAAAACTCTTGCTATTTCACGAATAGCGGTAGTTTTTCCAACACCAGGCCGACCCAAAAGTAATATGGATTTTTTCTCTTCTAAAAGATCTCGAATAATACTGATCGTACCAAAAATTGCTCTACCAATTCGACAAGTTAGTCCAATTACGCTACCTTTACGGTTTCGTAGTGAGCTAATTCGATGTAGTGTTTTTTCTATTCCTGCCCGGTTATCTCCACTAAAATTTCCTAACTGTTTAAGAATATAATCTAAATCCTGCCAAACTACAGTTCTGTATGACAAGTATTCTGTACTATTAGAAAAACGTGCTTCTGGTCTGCGTCCTAGATCGAGGACAATTTCAATCAGTTGCTCCCGACTAGGATGCTTTTGTAGTGTCTCACTTATAAATTTAGGCAACACATCTAGTAGTTTATTTAAATCGTCAGCAAGAAGCATTTTTAATTTTTGTTATTTTAATACTAGTTTGATTATACATTATCTTAATTAAAATAAATTTCTTATACATCAGTAAACGATTCCAGGTTTTATTAATAGGCGATATAAATTAAAAAAATTAAACGTTCGTTATTAATTCAATGTTATAATACCATTACCAGTAGGTTTTTAACTTACTTTAACAAGCAGACAAAAAATATAATTCTACAAGCTACACAAGATGTCTCATTTTACTAAAATTAAGACAAAACTTTATGACCGTCTAACAATTGAAAAGAGTCTTTCTGACCTGAATATTCAGTGGGAATCAAACGCTGAAAAAATTCGTGGATATAAAGATCAAGAGCACTTAGCAGATATTGTTATTCGTCAAAGCAACAACCATGATATTGGTTTTAAATGGAACAATAATGAATATGAATTAGTTACAGACTTAATGTTTTGGAACCAAACGTATTCTGTTGATAAATTTTTAAATCAAGTTCACCAACGTTATGCTTTCAACCTTATTACGAAAGTAAGTGAGGAGCAAAACTTACAGTTTGTAGAGACTGAAAACCTAGAGGATGGCTCGATTAGATTATTATTAAGAAAGTTCTAGAAATAAGATAATCAAGCATCTGAAGCCAATAAAAAGATAAGAGACCAAGTAGGTCTCTTATCTTTTTATTGTTTTTGCTTTAATTTGTTGTAATACGACTAAGACCATATTTTTGCCTTTAATAAAATCTGTTTCGAGTCTTTAAAGGGTTACAAGTTTTATTTTAAGTTGTATGTTTATATACTTATCCATTAAGATTAATAAAAAACAACGACAGTTTTATAATTAACACTTACCCTTGTGTATCAAAAAATATGGTTAAAAAAGAATTGGAATTATACGAGTTAGTTTTATTATTTAAGTTTACAACTGTAGAAGACGCCACACGCGAAAGAATAGATTTTTATACGGATTTTATAAAAAAACGCGGAACACAAGTAATGGTTAAAAATCAGGGTAAAAAATCTTTAGCTTATCCTATAAAAGGTTTTGATATTGCAACTTCTGTACAGATTGTTTATCTCGGAAATGATACTTTAATTAGACAACTTAACACCGAAATTCAACGAGATGAATTTATTTTAAGAGGTTTAACAACTAAATTAATTGATAAAAGTGTTGTATCACTCTTTGCATAATACAGCAAAATCGAATTGACAAATTGAAAAATTATTGCTATATTTTAGTGTGGTAGTTTTTTCGCGGGATAGAGCAGTTTGGTAGCTCGTCGGGCTCATAACCCGAAGGTCAATGGTTCAAATCCGTTTCCCGCTAATTCATAAAACATATAAAAGTTAGAGGGGCTTTATAATGAATTACTTTTAAAAAAATAATGGCCTTTTGTTAATGTATTCTTTTATTTTTACAACTTTTTAAAAAATTAAAATCGTTCTACTTTTTATTACACTATTTTTGAAACAAAAAAAAACAGGAGTTCAAAGAACTCCTGTTTTAAATTTATCCTTATCGATATCTAATTACGCTGCAACTGCAGGAGCAACTAGAGCTACTGGTAGAGACTCACCAGCTGCTAGATCTAGAGGGAAGTTGTGAGCGTTACGCTCGTGCATTACTTCCATACCTAGGTTTGAACGGTTTAGGATATCTGCCCAAGTGTTGATTACACGACCTTGTGAATCTACAACTGACTGGTTGAAGTTGAAACCGTTTAGGTTGAATGCCATAGTAGCAACACCCATAGCTGTGAACCAGATACCAACTACTGGCCATGCACCAAGGAAGAAGTGAAGAGCACGTGAGTTGTTGAATGAAGCGTACTGGAAGATTAGACGACCGAAGTAACCGTGCGCTGCAACGATGTTGTAAGTCTCTTCTTCTTGACCAAACTTGTAACCGTAGTTAGCAGACTCGTTTTCAGTAGTCTCACGGATTAGAGATGAAGTTACTAGAGAACCGTGCATAGCTGAGAATAGTGAACCACCAAATACACCAGCAACACCAAGCATGTGGAATGGGTGCATTAGGATGTTGTGCTCAGCTTGGAATACAAGCATGAAGTTGAAAGTACCAGAGATACCTAGAGGCATACCATCAGAGAATGAACCTTGACCGATTGGGTAGATTACGAATACTGCTGCTGCTGCTGCTACAGGAGCTGAGAAAGCAACACAGATCCATGGACGCATACCTAGACGGTAAGAAAGCTCCCACTCACGACCAATGTAAGCACATACCCCAATGAAGAAGTGGAAAACAACCAGTTGGTAAGTACCACCGTTGTATAACCACTCATCGATTGAAGCTGCTTCCCAGATTGGGTAGAAGTGAACACCGATAGCGTTTGAGCTTGGAACTACAGCACCAGAGATGATGTTGTTACCGTAAAGTAGAGAACCAGCAACTGGCTCACGGATACCATCGATATCTACTGGAGGTGCTGCGATAAAAGCGATAATGTAAGCTGAGATAGCTGAAAGTAGAGTAGGGAACATTAGACAACCGAACCAACCAATGTATAGTCTGTTCTCAGTTGAAGTGATCCATGCGCAGAATTGCTCCCAGAAGCTTGCGCTTTCGCGACGTTGTAAAGTTGTAGTCATGATTAAAATTTTTATTAAATTAAATGGTTATGGTTTTGAAAACCTCCCAGGAATTTAATTCCTGTTAAATATATTATTGTGACCAAATACCCTTTAATTTGTTACATTTTATAAATTTATAAAAATATAGTACGTACGTACGTAAGAATCCGCTTTAACTAATTTAGTACTCATAATTTTTTAATTTCATAAATTCTCCGATGATTATTCTTAATTTTGACAAATATCATGATAAAATCATTATTAGTACTGACATTTTAGTTACTTTAAAACTTAAATAGTTATATTCATGACAGCATCATTTTTTACCTCCAATTCTAACACCAGTTGTTACACTGGTTTTTCCAGGGCTTATTTTTGCTTTATTTTTTGTTTTAATTGAGCAGGAAGAAGTAGCTTAAGACTTTAATAGGTTCGTTTTAGTTATACAAGGCATTGCTAAAAGCGAACCTTTCTAAGTTACAAATTTTAAATAACCATAAACTTATCGAATTGATGGACATACAATCCTCTTTAGACAACATAATATTCCTTGTATTATTGATCGTAACCATATTTTATTGGGCAAGTATAATTTATACAAAATTTAAGCCTCTTGCTAAATTTAGTTTCTATGGGACTATATTAGCAAATTCTTTAATTTTTATTCTACTAGGTTTGCGTTGGATTAATTATGGTTATTTTCCTTTAAGTAACCTGTATGAATCTTTGCTATTTTTAACTTGGGGTATTACTTTTACGACAATCATTCTTGAGGGAAAAACAAAAACCTCGATTATTGGTTCCATTAGCAATCCAATATCACTTTTTATTATAGGTTTTGCTGGTCTTTCTTTACCGGAAAGTATGCAAGCACCATCCCCACTTGTACCCGCTTTAAAATCCAATTGGCTAATGATGCACGTTACAGTAATGATGCTAAGTTATGCTAGTTTAATTGTGGGTTCGTTACTTGGTATTTTTTTCCTTATTCTTACCAATGGAAAAAAAGAGGCTGTTGTTTTACAGGGTAATTCCTACGGAACAACCTTTAACAACTCGAATTTATTAGATACTGCGTATTACAAGGAAGGTCCGACAGATGACTATTCAAATTTAGTAACAGAAGAATTAGAAAGTTCTGTCAGTATAAAAAAGAATCGTCTAAGCTTGTTAGAAAGTATTGATAATCTAAGTTATAGAACCATAAGTTTTGGGTTTCCTTTACTAACAATAGGTATTATTGCTGGTGCCGTATGGGCTAACGAAGCCTGGGGCTCATATTGGAGTTGGGATCCCAAAGAAACTTGGGCCTTAATTACTTGGTTGGTCTTCGCTTCTTATTTACATTCTCGTATCATTAAATCTTGGCAAGGACGAAAACCTGCAATAATTGCGTCATTTGGTTTTATAGTAGTTTGGATTTGTTATCTAGGAGTTAACTTCTTAGGTAAAGGGCTTCACACGTACGGACAAATGTTGTAATTTTTTATACAAATACAAATAAAAAGGTAAGAAAATAAATCTTACCTTTTTATTTTTATTTCGAGATTATTTTGGTTACTTATACGTAAAGCTGTCTACCTAATCCAATTGCTAAAATCGCTGCCGTTAAAGCAACCATTAGAGCTGTGAAAATTTGAATATCTGTAATCATTTTATTTTTATAAAAAATTTAATAATTTAATATAAATTATATCCCAAGATACAAATTATTTAATTTGCATTGAAGAGATCGTTTTGCAATTTGCGGATTAACGGTTTAGAAAACTTAACTTCCAAGTTTAAAGGCATCAACAATTAACCCATAAATAATACCAATTTTAAAATAATTTAAAATGTCCAGTAGTACAAAAATATACGACTTATGAAGAAGAGTATTTCTATTTTTAATTACTGATGAATAATAAAAATTGTTAAACGATTCAATATTCGCAACTACAAGCGCAGCACCTACAATTGCCCATTCACTAAATTCGCCTAGACTTGTATCTATTATGCTTGAAGTCAAAAAGCCACTTAAAAAGCTTATTAAATTTAAGATCATTTTTTAATTGAATTTTTAAATACCGCTTAATAAAAATAGCGTATGAAGACCATAAGTATTTAGTTCTTTCTCGGAAAGTACATTATAAAAGTTTTCTCCCTGCTCGACAAAATAAGCACGATAATTATATTTAAATTTCCTTAGATATTGTTTTAGTAAAATTATTTCAGAATAGCAGTCGTTAGCCCATTCGTTATTTTTGGTCGTTAACGGGTGTTTAATGTAATTTTCCGTTAAAATGGGTTTTACTAAACTATAGGAAAATCTTCGTAATGAAGCTTTATTAAGTAATTTGGTAAATTCATAACAATTTTCGACTTTAGGTGAAAAATAGTCGTTATTATTTATACTTATAAAAATATCATTTTTAAGACTTATTTTTTTAAAAAATTGATCGTTTTCCGATAAAGTGTATAAGCCGCACAGTAATGAGCTTAAATTAAAGTTACATTCTACTTTTCCTGAATTCCTCATCTAATCTAACTCCTTTAACCATTTTTTAAATTTTATATCATTATCTTTTTTCCCCTACGCAATATTTCATTTCGGCTAACTATTTCTAATTTATTATTTAAAATTTGACTTGTATTAATTTGGTGGAAAAAGCAACATTGATCTATGCCTTATTATTCTACCAAACACTTACAAATTAAAAATAAAGAAACTTGCATCTAAAGCAAGTTTCTTTATTTTTAGGGTTTTAAAATTTTCATTAGTAGTAAATCTTACCACCACCCCATTTTTCGTTAACAACTTTTGGTTGAAGAAGAATATGACCAGCAATGGCAAATAAATCTTCGTCAGTTAACGATCGCATTTTAGGGAAAATATCCGCACTCTTAATACTTGGGTGTAATTCTGAAATTGAATCTAGACCATCATAAGTCATAGGTTCTTTCATATACCCAACTAGACTAGTGATATTATCTCTTGGGGGAGTAGCTAAACTTAGTGATTCTGTATCTAAACCAACGTTTGGGTTTGTCTTCGTTAGTCCACCAACGTGACAAGTACCACAAGCGTTGTTAAATAGCCGTTTACCACGCTTAACTTGCTCTGGTGTAATAACTACGTTGTTTCCTTTTGAATCAAGCGTTACAGTTCGCGTGTCTTCGTCAAGCTCTAAAGCTTGAACAGGACTAACGTTAGTGCTAAAGAAAAGAGTAGCTAAAAAGCTTCCTACTAAAATCTTGTTTTTTAGCATAGTAGTAAAAATTGCTAATTTTTTTAATCAAATAATAAGTTTTATTAAAAGTACTTGTCTTAATTATAGTTTTTTTCGTCCAGTTTTACTAAAAGCCTTTTTTTAATAAACCGATAAATTATTACAAAAATTAATCAAAAGTTCTTTTCCCTGTAAATTTAACGTTAACAGGTTGAGCGTTTTTCCCAATCGAGTGGCCGATATTTCCAACACCTACACGGCCCTCGTTAAGCTTCTCAGGGAAAACTCCATCTTTAGGGTGTAAGTATTGAACTTCGCTGTTAGGGAAAATACGGTAAATTTTGTAGTCGTTAATTTTAAATAACGTACGTAATTGAGTACCAAGGGCAAGACATTGCTCTTTTTTTGCAAGATAAAGAAGATTTTCACCACCCTGCATAATCGCGGCACCGCTCGTAGGCATCTCAAAAACCTGTTCTTTTTTACTTGTCCAAGTAATAGCGTATTTTTCTTCAGTTTCGGCTGATCTTAACCAACCACCCGTACTACCACCAAATGTAGGTGACGGTATTTGTAAATTTAAAACGTCTTCCATTTATTTTTTATAAATTTATTAACCAATTATAATTATATTATCTTTTTCTGTAATTTCAAATTCTTCCTGTTAAAAACTAAATACAAAAAATAAAATGGGCCGAGTTGGATTTGAACCAACGTAAGCTATGCTAACGGATTTACAATCCGTCCCCATTAACCGCTCGGGCATCGACCCTTTACACTTATATAGAATAACACATATTGTACCTATCGACAATGTTGAATTCAAATTCGGAAAGATTAGTTTGAACAGAAAACCAATCTGTTCAAACTAATTGCCGTTTAGTGTATTTTAATTTTTTTGCTTTAGAAATATGTTTAATTAAGGTTTACATAAAATTTATTTTTCTGAGGAAAAATCTGTTTCAATTACGTCATCTGCCGGATTACTTGCGCCTGCATCTTGGTAGGCCTTTTCACCAACCTCCATTACGGCCTTCTTAAGAGTTTCCATAGTTTCGTTCATACCACTATAGTCTTCTTTATTAATAGCGCCTTCAAGTGTTGTTATTAAAGTTTCTATTTTTCCCTTTTCCTCTGGACTAATGGTAGACTCCAGTTGCTCTAACTGCTTTTTAGTTTGGTAACAAAGCGCTTCGGATTGATTTTTTGTTTCGATCTGTTCTGATTTTTCTTTATCCGCCGTTGCGTTAGCTTCAGCATCTTTTACCATACGTTCTACTTCATCTTTTGGCAATGTAGATGCACCACTAATAGTAATTGATTGTTGTTTATTAGTAGCTTTGTCTTTAGCTGTTACGGAAAGAATACCGTTTGCGTCAATATCAAATGTTACTTCAATTTGTGGTACTCCTCTCGCTGCTGGCGCAATACCATCTAATCTAAATGTTCCTAAACTTTTATTATCTTTCGCCAGTTCTCTTTCCCCTTGCAGAACATGAATTTCTACATTAGGTTGATTGTCTACGGCTGTCGAGAATGTTTCGGATTTCTTAGTTGGGATAATTGTATTTCTTGGGGTAATTTTTGTTGTTATACCGCCTAAAGTTTCCACCCCTAATGAAAGCGGCGTAACATCTAATAATAAAATATCCTTAACCTCACCACCTAGAACACCGGCTTGAACAGCGGCACCTACAGCAACCACCTCGTCAGGATTTACTGATTGATTTGGTGTTTTTCCTAATAGTTTTTCAACAAGTGTTTGTACTGACGGGATTCTTGTAGACCCCCCAACAAGTACATTTTGATCGATCGCGGCTGGTGTTAGTTCGGCGTCTTTTAACGACATTTCGATCGGTGTCTTACAACGTTCTATTAAATCGGAACAAAGCTCCTCAAATTTTGTTCTTGTTAAATCCTTTTCTAAATGCTTAGGCCCGTCTTCAGTTACGGAAATAAAAGGCAAGTTAATTGAGCTTTGTGTTAACGTAGAAAGTTCGATTTTAGCCTTTTCCGCTGCTTCTGTAAGTCGTTGGAGTGCTTGGCTATCTTGTGTTAAATCAATGCCTTCTTGGTCTTTAAACTCTTTAATTAACCATTGGACAATTTTTTCATCAAAGTCATCACCACCAAGTTGTGTATCACCTGAAGTCGCTAAAACTTCAAAAACCCCATCACCAACCTCTAATACTGAAACGTCAAATGTACCACCACCAAGATCAAATACTAAAATTGTTTCATTATCTTTTTTGTCTAAGCCATAAGATAATGATGCTGCCGTAGGCTCATTAATAATTCTTAGAACTTCTAAACCTGCGATTTTACCCGCGTCTTTCGTAGCCTGTCTTTGAGAATCATTGAAATACGCAGGGACAGTAATTACTGCTTGTTTGACAGTTTCACCTAAGTACTTTGAAGCATCATCTGCTAGTTTACGTAAAACTTGTGCAGATATTTCTTCTGCAGCAAATTGTTTATTTAAAGCTGGGCAAGCGAGTTTAATAATGTCTTCTGTTTGAATAACTTTATATGAAACGTGACGAAGTTCTTCTGTCACTTCGCTCGTTTTTCTTCCAATAAATCGTTTAACAGAATAAAAAGTATTTTCAGGATTGATAACTGCCTGACGTTTTGCAATTTGGCCGACTAATAAGTCACCTTTTTTCGTGTAAGCAACTACTGAAGGCGTAGTTCTTTCCCCTTCCGCGTTTGTGATAACCTCCGGTTTACCACCTTCCATAACGGCTACAACGGAGTTTGTTGTTCCAAGATCAATTCCAATAACCTTAACCATATGTTTTTTGTTTAATTTCTTTTTTTATTTTATAGATATATCGATATAAAGGCCTCTAACGTTAGATTTTAGTTTCTCTGCTTCGATCTTAAAAGGCGTATTTACCGTAGAATATTTCTTATAAAAAAACGTTTTCGGCCTTAGTTGCGTAGACAAACGAATATCCGGAAGATTATACTAGTCGTACGTATGTATAAATTGAAATTAAACACATACTCATACATATACAATTTTTCAAAATTGCATTATCTATTAAATTTACTCTAATACCACAAACTATTCTTATGCAAGCAGGCTTATTTGCAAAAAAAGTTGGTATGACACAAATCTTTGATGAATCCGGGACAATTTTACCAGTAACGATACTTAAAACTGGTGTATGTCAAGTAAGTCAAATTAAAACTGTTACTACAGATGGCTACAATGCGGTTCAAATTGCTTATGGTGAAGAAAAATTAGAAAATATAAATAAACCTACGCAAGGTCATTTAAAAAAATCAGGTGGTCGAAACTTCAGGTCCTTTGGAGAGTTTCCTGTCTCAAAGCCCGAAGATTTTAAGTTGGGACAAATTATCAACGTGGATACTTTCTGTGCGGGACAAAAAGTTCGTGTAACTGGTAAAAGTATTGGTAAAGGTTTTGCTGGTAACCAGAAACGACATAATTTTAGTCGAGGTCCCATGACGCACGGTTCTAAAAACCATAGACTTCCGGGAAGTATTGGTGCGGGTAGTACCCCAGGTCGTGTATACCCCGGGAAAAAAATGGCTGGTCAACTTGGTGGTGTAAAGGTAACTCTTAAAAATACAGAAGTTATTTACGTGAATATTGAAGATAATATTCTTGTTTTAAAAGGCTCTGTACCAGGTAAAAAGAATACCGTATTAAAAATTCAGCCGCAAAAATATTAATTTTAAAAGCTGTTTAGCATTTTTATGTCTTATATCCAATCTACTCAAAGAAATTTACTCGATGTAGTAAAGTATCCTATTCTTACAGAAAAGACTATCCGGTTAATTGAACAAAATCAATATAGTTTTGCTGTTGATTCGAAAGCGGATAAGTCCGTAATAAAATCGGCGGTTGAACAATTATTTGATGTGAAAGTTGTTTCCGTAAACACTTCTTTAATACCTTTCAAGAAACGTCGTGTAGGAAAATTTATAGGTAAAAAAGCTCGTTATAAAAGAGCAATAGTTAAATTAGCATCAGAAGATTCGATTAGTCTATTCGAAGAAGAATAAATGATTGCTATTACAAAGTAGACGTTCTTAAATAGTTAAATATTATATGGCAATTCGTCTTTACAGGGCTTATAGTCCAGGAACCCGTTCTAAATCTGTTTCATATTTTGATGATTTATCGAACGTAAAACCCGAAAAGTCTTTAACTTTTGGTAAGAAGGCTTGCGGCGGCAGGAATAACCGTGGGGTAATCACGGTTAAAGGCCGAGGGGGTGGACACAAAAGAAAATACCGTGTTATAGATTTTCATCGTAAATCTCAAATAGTGGCCAAAGTTGCTACTATTGAGTATGATCCAAATCGAAATGCAAGAATAGCATTATTACACTATAAAGATGGTTCCAAAAAATATATTGTTTGTCCTCGATCTTTAAAAGTTGGGATGGAGGTATTTTCTGGAAACGATGTTCCGATTGAAGTTGGTAATGCTATGCCGTTAGAGCAAATACCTCTTGGAAGTATAATTCACAATGTTGAATTAACTCTTGGTAAAGGAGGTCAAATAGCTCGTGCTGCGGGTACTTACGCACAATTAATTGCCAAAGAAGGTAATTTTGTTACTTTAAAACTACCGTCTAACGAGGTTCGTTTAGTAAATAAAAAATGTTACGCCACCTTAGGCCAAGTAGGTAATGTTGATAGTATTAATATTACTTTAGGTAAAGCCGGCCGAAGTCGCTGGCTTGGAAAGAAACCTAAAGTGCGTGGTGTTGTAAAAAACCCTATTGATCACCCGCACGGTGGTGGTGAAGGCCGATCACCTATTGGTCGCGCTAAACCTGTAACTCCATGGGGTAAACCAGCCTTAGGAATTAAAACACGTAAGCAAACTAAAGCAAGTTCTAAATATATATTACGTTCACGACGTTAATGGAATATTAAAAACAATTTATCAAATTTAGGTTATTTAAAAAATGCCGCGTTCTTTAAAAAAGGGACCATTTGTTGCTTCTTATGTTATTGAGAAGGTTGAACAAATGAATTCCAGTGGAAATAAAGATACAATTAAAACTTGGTCACGTTCAACTACGATCTTACCTAATATGATTGGGCATACGTTTGCCGTTTACAATGGGAAACAACATTTACCGGTTTTTGTAACTGATCAAATGATTGGTCACAAATTAGGGGAATTTGCGCCTAGTAGAACGTTCCGCTCACACGTAAAAAAAGATAAGAAAGGAAAACGTTAGTAAAACCTTATGCAAAAAAACGAAATTCGAGCTGTATCTAAATACGTTAGAATGTCTCCTAGTAAAATTCGTCGTGTTCTTCGACAAATACAAGGAAAGACATATTCGGAAGCGTTGTTACTTTTAGAATTTATGCCTTATGCATCGTGTGCGCCAATTATAAAAGTTCTACGTTCGGCTACGGCCAATGCTAGAAATAATTTTGGTTTAGACGAAACTAAATTGGTAATTAAGTCGGCCTTTGCAGACCAAGGACCAACTATGAAACGATTTCGTCCAAGAGCTCAAGGTAGGGCTTATCGGATTTTAAAAGCAACATCACACATAACTATCGTTATGGAATAATTAAAAAAAGTAAAAATTTTACAAGTATTTAGTTCGTGGGACAAAAAACGCATCCAACCGGTTTTCGAACTGGTGTTAATAAATCACATAATGCTATTTGGTTCGCCAATTATGGTGCTTATAGTAACGTTCTTAAAGAAGATTACAAAATAAGAAATTTTTTTGAAAAAAAATTTGAATCAGTTTATAGTAAAGCAGGAATTGCTAAGCTAGAAATTCAAAGAAAAATAAATCAACTTGAATTAGTAATCCATGCTGCACGACCTAAAGCGATTGCAGCAGAAACGGGACAAACCAATTTAATTGTGGAATTAAAGAATGACCTTAAAACTTTAGTTAATGACTCGAAGCAAATTCGTATAAAGGTTTTACAGGTTGCTCGAAGTGAAAATGAAAGTTCGTTAGTAGCAAGATCTATAGCAGACCAACTTGAAAAGCGGGTTGCGTTTAGAAAAGCAATTCGCCAGACTACTCAAACTCTACAGAAAAGTGGCGTTAAAGGTTTTAAAATTCAAGTCGCGGGCAGATTAAATGGGGCTGAGATTGCTCGTGCAGAATGGGCTCGTGAAGGACGAGTGCCTCTTCAAACGCTTAGAGCAGATATTAGTTATGCAACACACCGCGCTAATACTATATATGGAGTGTTAGGTATTAAAGTTTGGATCTTTAATAAAGAGATTTTTTAACTTACTAATTAAAGTAATTTGTATAAATAAAATTTATGTTACTTCCGAAAAGAACAAAGTTTCGTAGACAACATCGCGGAAGATTTAAAGGGGTCTCAAAAGCAAATACTATCATTTTTGGTGACTATGGTATTCAAGCACTTGAACCTGTATGGTTAACATCCAGACAGATTGAAGCAACGAGACGTAGTATTACTCGATATGTTCGTCGTACCGGAAAAATATGGATTAGAATTTTTCCTGATAAACCGATTACTGAACGTGCAGCCGAATCTAGAATGGGTTCCGGAAAAGGTACCGTGGCATATTGGGTTGCTGTCGTAAAACCTGGTGCAATACTTTTTGAAATTAATGGTTTGCCTAAAGAAATGGCTTATAAGGTTTTAAAATTAGCTTCTTATAAGCTTCCAGTTAAAACAAAAATTTTAGAAAAAGTATAATTTACCGTCTTGAAAGGTATTAAAAAAAAATAACTATATTATCCTTCTAAATTTGAAACTATGGCCGTAAAAGAAAAAATAGGGATTGTGGTTAGTGACAAAATGCAAGATACGCGTATAGTTGCCGTAAATGACCGTATTATTCATAAACGTTACAAAAAAGTTATTACTAGAACTAAACGTTACGCCGTCCAAGACTCTAATTTTAATGCGTCCATTGGAGATGAAGTGCGTATTCGTGAAACTAAACCAATTAGTAAAACGAAAAACTGGGTCCTAATTAGTGTTTTAAGAAAGTCAGTAACATAAAAAATGATACAACCGCAAACTTGTCTAAGAGTAGCCGATAATAGTGGTGCTAAAAATCTGATGTGTATTCGGATTCTTGGCAGTAATCGAAGATATGGCCGTGTAGGTGACGTTATAATAGGCGTTGTTAAAGATGCCACACCAAATCTTACAGTAAAGCGTTCGGATGTAGTTCGTGCAGTTATCGTTAGAACTAAACAATCTGTTCGTCGTAAAGACGGTTCTCGATTACGTTTTGACGACAATGCTTCCGTAATAATAAATAAAGAGAATAATCCTCGTGGTACTCGAGTATTTGGTCCAATTGCTCGAGAATTAAAAGAAAGGGGGTTTACTAAAATTGTTTCATTAGCTCCCGAAGTACTTTAGTGAAAATTTATAAAAGTAGATTTAATTAGCTATGAAATTAGACTTAAAAGGCTTATACAAGCAAAAAATTGTTCCTTCTTTAATAGAAGAGTTTGGGTACAAAAATATCGAACAAGTGCCTAAGCTAATTAAAATTTCTGTCAATCGAGGTGTAGGAGAAGCATCAAAAAATTCTAAAGAATTAGACTCGAGTGTAGACGAGCTGAGTATAATTGTTGGTCAACAACCAACAATAAATAAAGCTAGCAAATCTGTTGCCGGATTTAAAATTCGTGATGGTATGGCAATTGGAACTTCGGTTACTTTACGTAAAGAGCAAATGTACAATTTCTTGACAAAACTAATTCATATTGTTTTACCACGAATTCGAGATTTCAGAGGCATTAGCCCTAATGGTTTTGACGGTCGAGGCAATTACAATTTAGGCCTAAAAGAACAATTAATTTTTCCGGAAGTATCTTATGACGATGTAGCACAAATTCGTGGTTTAGATATTTCAATTGTAACAACAGCAAAAACAGATGAAGAAGCTCGAGCTTTATTAAAATCGTTTGGTATGCCATTCACTGCAGCTTAGTTTTTAATTATCTAAAAAAAAATTTAATGACTACTGATACTATAGCTGATATGTTAACTAGAATTCGTAACGCGAATCTAGCAAAACACCAGATCGTACAAATACCCTCAACAAAAATTACTCGAAATATAGCACAAGTGTTATTTGTTGAAGGGCTAATTGATTCTTTTGAAGAATTAAAAAATGGTTTAAAAAGTTCCCTACTACTTTCCCTTAAGTATAGTGGTAACGAAAGAAAGCCAAGTATTACAAAAATTCAACGGATAAGTAAACCTGGCCTTAGAGTTTATAGTGGTGCTAAAAAGATGCCTCGAATTTTAGGTGGTTTTGGAACAGCAATTGTTTCAACTTCACGAGGTTTAATGACGGATCAACAGGCCCGTAAGGAAGGTGTTGGTGGTGAACTTCTCTGTTATATTTGGTAAATTTCAAATAAAATATGTCTCGTATCGGTAAACAATTTATAACTATACCCGAAAAAGTTAAAGTAAAACTAGCTGGTCAAAAGGTTCTAGTTGACGGCCCAAAAGGCAGTCTTTCTAGAATTTTGCCTTCATTAGTTTGTTGTACCTTAGATCAAGAAAATCACAAGTTATTTATAGAAAAAACTCAAGATACAAAATTGTCCCAAGCACTGTTTGGGCTTTCCCGAACTTTAGTAGCAAATATGGTTACAGGAGTTTCGGCAGGTTTCGAAAAAAGACTCCAAATTACTGGTGTAGGTTATCGAGTGCAACTTGATGGAAAGGATCTTGTATTAAATATGGGTTATAGTCATCCTGTTAAAATGGTTACACCAAGTGAATTATTTGTAAAGGTTGAAAGTCCCACTAGTGTTGTAGTTTCTGGGATGCAAAAAGATATGGTTGGGGAATTCGCAGCCAAAATACGTTCTGTTCGTCCACCGGAGCCTTACAAAGGAAAAGGTATTGCTTACGAAGGTGAAGTTATCAAACGTAAAGCAGGTAAAACTGGTAAATAATCCTTTCACTAAATTTTATTTTTTTATTTATGGGTCCTAAAAAATCACTAAAGTCCAAATCGGAATGGTTAGAACGTGTCGTAGCTATAGAACGCGTAACAAAGGTTGTGAAAGGTGGTAAAAAAATGAGCTTTCGAGCGATTATTGTAGTTGGAAATTCGCAGGGCAAAGTTGGTGTGGGTGTTGGTAAAGCCGGAGATGTTATTACTGCTGTTCGAAAGGGTGTAACCGACGGCAAAAAACATATCATAAGTGTTCCTTTAACTAGTTCCAACTCTATACCCCACTCTACCAGTGGAAAGTTCGGTGCTGCAAAGCTTGTACTACGACCTTCCGCACCAGGTTCCGGTGTAATTGCTGGGAGTTCAATCCGAACGGTTTTAGAGCTCGCAGGTATTAAAAACATATTATCAAAGCAGTTAGGTTCTAATAATCTGCTAAATAACGCAAGAGCCACAATTGCCGGTCTAAGCACATTAAGATCTTACAATCTTTAAATTAATTCCGTAATGAATGGAAATATCTGAAACAATAAATTTATTAAAGACAAAAATTCTTAAAATATTTGGTTTTTTAATTCTTATCAGATTAGGTCTTTATATTCCGGTACCTAATGTTGATTTAGATATTTTTTCACAAAATCAAATATCAAACCCTTTATTTGGTCTCGCAAAAAGTTTAACAGGAAGTTCCTTTCTTGGCATTGGAGCTCTTGGCATTTTACCGTACATCAATTCGTCCATTGTAATTCAACTTTTAACACCTGTGATTCCCTTTTTAGAACGTTTACAAAAAGAAGAGGGTGAATTGGGTCGTCAACAAATTATGCGATATACTCGGTATTTAACTTTGGGTTGGGCAGTAGTACTCAGTTCTGGTGTCGCCTTTGTGTTAGTAAAGCCGGTAATTTTTAATTGGAGTATAAGCCTGGCATTAAAAATTATTTTATCTTTAACCACGGGGTCAATGCTCTCAATGTGGTTCGCGGAACTTATAACTAAAGAAAATCTTGGAAATGGATCGTCTATGATAATTTTTATTAATATTATTGGTGGACTTCCGGCGAATCTTACGGAGTTTATAACAGGGTTGGGCAATTCTTCGGCAGTAAACAATTTTACAACCCTACTTTTAGCCTACGGTATTTATCTGGTTATTGTGGCAATTATTGTTTTAGTTCAAGATTCTTATAAAAGAGTTAATATTGTTTCAGCTAGACAATTAAATTTTAATTATCTGGAGGAAGCATCGTCCACTTCAAAACTAAAAAACAGTTATATTCCTATTAAACTTAATCAAGGTGGAATAATGCCACTTGTGTTTAGTACGACAATAGCAACCTTTTTATTCTACCCTCTACAACTTGTGTTATCAAAAATTTTTACAACCGGAGATGGTCAATTAACAAGCGTGTTAACTTTTCTTTCTTTCGGCTTAAATTTAGTGCTTGTTGTATTCTTTAGTACCTTTTATGCGCTTCTTGTTTTAAAACCGAAAGACCTTTCGGAAAACTTAACAAAAATGGCGTATAACGTTCCCGGTTTAAAACAAGGTAAAGAAACAACTCGATACCTTGAGCAAGTAATAAGCCGGCTAGCCTTTATGGGAGGCATTTTTCTTGCATTTCTTGCATTTTTCCCTTTAGTAGTTGGAAGTTTATTTAAATTTAATATTTTTAAGAATTTAACATCCCTTATAATTTTGATCGGAGTAATCACCGATGTCACTTCTCAAGTAAAAGGATATCTAGTATCACAAAACTACGAGAGTTTTAAAAAAGCGTAGACTTTTTCTTTTAAGTACGTTAGCATAAACTGGTATAGTATAGCTTAAATTATTTTTTAAACCGTCTATACGACCCTTTTACCAATTTGGGATAAATCAAATTTAAAAGTTTAATAACATTTAATAAAAACCTATGAAAGTAGTCAGTTCTATAGGTAATCTGAAAAATCGATCAAAAGATTGTCAAGTTGTCAAACGACGTGGGCGAATCTATCTTATTTGTAAATCGGATCCTAGACTTAAAGTTCGACAAGGTCGAGCAAAAATGAAACGTAAATAAACTAGTTAGCAATAACAAAAACTAATGGCACGTATTTCTGGAGTAGATCTTCCTCGTAAAAAACGAGTTGAAATTGGATTAACATACGTTTTTGGAATTGGCAACACGAGTGCAAATCAAATTGTAAAAGCGGCCAATGTTTCTCCAAGCACAAAATGCGGTGATTTAACGGATGAGGAAATTACTCGCATAAGGGCATTAATAGACGAAAACTATGAAACCGAAGGTGACTTAAGAAGAGTTATTTCTCAAAATATAAAGAGATTAACTGAAGTCGGATCGGCGAAAGGCAGACGTCATAGAGTAGGGCTTCCTGTCCGAGGTCAAAGAACACGTACAAACGCAAGAACTCGAAAAGGAAAAGTTAAAATTCCAGTTGCGAAGAAAAAATAAAAATAAATAAACATATTAGTTTATTATGGTAAAACAGTTAAAGCGATTTTCTGGGAAAAAGTCTCGAAAAACAATCACTACAGGCGTTGTTCACATTAAATCAACTTTTAATAACACAATTGTAAATATTGCGGATCAACAAGGGAATACTTTGTTTTGGGCTTCTGCAGGCGGAAGTGGTTTTAAAGGGGCAAAAAAGGGCACCCCTTTTGCCGCCCAATCGGCTGCAGAAAAGGTTGCTACTATTGCTTTTGAACAAGGTATGAGACAAGCCGAAGTTGTTGTTAGTGGACCCGGAAGCGGTAGGGAAACTGCAATTCGTGCGTTACAAGGTTGCGGGTTACAAGTTCTAGTCATCAAGGACATTACACCAGTTCCTCACAACGGGTGTCGCCCACCAAAAAAACGACGTGTTTAATAAAAAGAGTAATCAAATACTACAAGCTTAAAACCGCACTAAATTTCTAGAAATTTATCTAAGTCATGTTTCAAGTTCAATGTTTAAAGTCTACAACAAACAAGGCAACGGAATTTTATTCTAAGTATTCAATCGGCCCTTTTATAAAAGGGCAAAGTACGACGATAGGCAACGCACTTCGACGCGTTTTATTATCAAATTTACCAGGTTTAGCAATTACTGGTGTTCGTATTTCGGGAATTGACCATGAGTTTTCAACTATTCCAAATGTTAAAGAAGATGTTATAGACATATTACTTAATTTAAAACAAATTATTTTAAAGGGTGATATTACAGAACCGACTTTAGCGAGACTTAAGGTAAAAGAATCTGGAATTATAGTTGCAAGTGAAATAGAATTACCAAGCAATATTACTTTAGTGGATCCTCGTCAATATATAGCGAGTTTAACAAAGAAAGGTAATTTAGAAATGGAAATTCTAATCGTTAGAGGGCAAGATTATTTTACAAGCGAAAAACTAGATTCCAAGATACCTGAACGTTTTTTAGCAGTGGACGCTGTTTTCATGCCGGTAACAAAAGTTAATTTTTTTGTTGAAACGTCCCGCAGTAGTCTATCTTTTGAATTGGAGAGTTTGATTTTAGAGATTTGGACTAATGGTAGCATTACTCCAGACGAAGCTTTAACTTCGTCGTCTGAAATATTAGAAAACACTTTTGGTCTTTTAAAAGTAATTAATAAATTGTCAACCCCATCCACCTCTATTGATTCAACAGTTCAAGAAGAGAAAACGGAACATCTAGAAACAATTTTTATTGAAGAATTAGAATTGTCCGTTAGAGCTTACAACTGTTTAAAACGAGCAAATGTGCACACACTTTCAGATTTATTACAGTATTCAGCTGAAGATCTTTTAGAATTTAAAAACTTTGGCCGGAAATCTGCAGATGAGGTTTGTGAAAACTTAAAAACGAGATTTGATTTAGACCTTCAAAAATAAAAAATATTTAAACGACTGTTAAAAGGCAAGATCCGGGTTAGCGCTTAAATTCGCGTGATAACCAAAAAGAATCTTTGAACTTAATTAAAAAATTATTTAAAAAACGACTGCAACAAATTTAAATTAAATTATGTCTTTATCAGCTTCAGAAACGAAGTCGGCCTATTTTGGTATAGGGCGTAGAAAAACTTCCGTAGCTAAAGTTATCCTAGTTCCTGGAACCGGTGCAATGGTAGTAAATCATAAACAGGGAGAAAAATATTTGCAATTTAATTCGCAGTATATTAATGCTTCAAAAATCCCTCTAACAACGTTAGGTTTAGAAAATATGTATGACCTTTACGTTAATACTCATGGGGGCGGTTTAAAAGGTCAGGCTGACGCAATTAAACTTGGGGTTGCGAGAGCTTTATGTTATATGTCTGCCGAGAATAGAGAATACCTTAAATCCGAAGGTTTTTTAACTCGAGATTCTCGCCGTAAAGAAAGAAAAAAATATGGATTGAAGAAAGCTAGAAAGGCGCCTCAATTCTCTAAACGTTAATAAAACATTCATAAAATGCCGAAAACATCAATACATCCTAATTGGCACCCTAATGCAAAAGTTTATTGTGATGGACAATTAGTTTTGAAAGTTGGCTCAACTAAACCAAGATTAAATGTAGATATTTGGTCTGGAAATCATCCGTTTTATACAGGTTCCCAAAAAATTCTTGATACAGAAGGGCGTGTAGAGCGCTTTATGCGTAAATATGGTATTGAAAACCAAACTGAAAAATAATTTTTATGCCAACAATACAACAATTAGTTAGATTTGAAAGAGTAGCTAACAAAAAAAAGACAAAATCCCCAGCACTTAAATCTTGTCCTCAAAGACGAGGTGTTTGTACACGTGTCTATACTCAGACACCGAAAAAACCGAACTCAGCTTTACGTAAAGTTGCCCGTGTTAGATTAACCTCTGGGTTTGAAGTTACAGCTTACATACCTGGTATTGGACATAATATTCAGGAGCATTCAGTTGTACTAATCCGTGGTGGGCGTGTTAAAGATTTACCTGGTTGCCGTTATCACGTTGTTCGAGGAACATTAGACGCAGCAGGAGTAAAAGATCGAAAACAAAGTAGATCAAAGTACGGCGGAAAAAAACCAAAAGGTGGATCATAGCAAATTTTATTTTACAAAAACCATAAACTATGTCACGTAGAAGCAGAGCTCAAAGAACATTGGCAGAGCCAGATCCAATTTATAGCAGTAGATTAGTTACCCTACTAGTAAGTCGCATATTACAGTCGGGTAAAAAATCCCTTTCGCAAAAAATCGTTTATAACGCGTTAGACATAATTTCTTCAAAAACTGAAGAAAATCCAGTCTTAGTGTTAGAAAAGGCGGTTAAAAATGTTACACCACAAGTAGAGGTTAAAGCACGTCGAGTTGGTGGTTCAACATACCAAGTGCCTATTGAAATTAGAGCTTATCGGGGAACTAACATCTCATTAAAATGGATTACAGAATTTGCGCGTCAACGTTCAGGCAAAAGTATGGCGATGAAACTGTCAAACGAAATACTAGACGCTGCAAAAGAAACTGGTAATAGTGTAAGAAGAAAAGAACAAACTCATAAAATGGCTGAAGCTAATAAGGCATTTGCACATTTTAGATACTAATATACTACTTCTTATAGAAAGGCGGCCGTTATTGAACGTAATGTATATTTTCTTTAACTAATATCTTTTTTCGCCAAAAGTATTTAAAAATAACAACAAAAATTACAAAATAAATTAACTTCTAGATATTCTATGGCACGCGAAAAGTTTGAAAGATCAAAACCGCATATCAATATTGGTACAATTGGTCACGTTGACCACGGTAAAACTACTTTAACTGCAGCAATTTCAGCAACGTTAGCGATTCACAATGAATCGGCAACAAAAAAATTCGATGAAATCGATTCAGCACCAGAAGAAAAAGCTCGTGGTATCACGATTAACACAGCGCACGTAGAGTATGAGACTGCGGATCGTCATTATGCTCACGTTGATTGTCCAGGTCACGCCGATTATGTAAAAAACATGATAACAGGAGCCGCGCAAATGGATGGTGGAATTTTAGTAGTTTCTGCGGCCGATGGTCCTATGCCTCAAACACGAGAGCATATTCTACTTGCCAAGCAGGTAGGTGTCCCTTATCTAGTAGTATTCCTAAATAAAGCCGATCAAGTTGATGACGAAGAGCTTTTAGAATTAGTTCAATTAGAGGTTCAAGAACTCTTAGAAAGTTATGACTTTCCAGGAGATGAAATTCCTTTCGTTTCCGGTTCTGCTTTATTAGCTTTACAAGCCGTGGAAGGCGGACCAAAGGAAAGAGGCGCTGATAAGTGGGTAGATCTTATTTACGATTTAATGGATGCTGTCGATAGTTATATTCCAACACCTGAGCGAGATACAGAAAAAACATTCTTAATGGCAATTGAGGATGTATTCTCAATTACAGGTCGTGGTACTGTAGCTACAGGTCGAATTGAAAGAGGCCAGGTAAACGTAGGTGACGCAGTGGAACTAGTTGGTTTAAAAGATACAAAGGCAACAACTGTTACGGGTATTGAAATGTTCCAAAAAACTCTTGACCAAGGTATGGCTGGAGATAACGTGGGTATTCTTATTCGTGGTATTCAGAAGACCGAAATTGAGAGAGGTATGGTACTAGCTTTACCTGGTAGTATTACGCCACACAAAAAATTTGAAGCGGAAGTTTATATTTTAAATAAAGACGAAGGCGGCCGTCATACTCCTTTCTTCACGGGTTACCGACCTCAATTTTATGTGAGAACAACTGACGTTACAGGTACGATTGTACAATTTACTGGAGACGACGGTAGTGTCGCTGAAATGGTTATGCCAGGGGATAGAATTAAAATGACTGCAGAACTTATTAACCCAATTGCCATTGAGCAAGGTATGCGATTTGCTATTCGTGAGGGTGGTAGAACCGTGGGTGCTGGAGTTGTATCGAAAATTATCGAATAAAAATTACATATATGACTTCCTTAACACTCCAAAAACTTCGTATAAGTGTTAAAGCATATGAACCCACTATTTTAGATAACGCTTGCGTTAAAATTGTGGATGCTATAAAGGCAAGTGGTATTGAAGCTGTGGGGCCTATACCATTACCAACTAAACTTCGAAGATATTGTGTTCTAACTTCACCTCATGTTAACAAAAAAGCAAGAGACCATTTTGAAATACGAACGCACAAAAGAATCATTGATGTTTATAAGCCAACTGATACTACTTTGGGAAATTTAAAAAATTTAGATATTTCAGCTGGTGTAGATGTCGAGGTGAAAAACTTCTAAATATTTAGGAAATTAAAAACGTTAAAAACCCTATGACATTTTTTGTCATAGGGTTTTTAACGTTTTTAATTTCCTAAATATTTAGAAGTTTTTCTATTAAAGCAATTTACTTCAAGAACTCTCGAGACTGACGGGACTCGAACCCGCAACTTCCGCCGTGACAGGGCGGTGCTCTAACCAATTGAACTACAGTCCCTTTTTTATTTGATGCCTACAATTATAAAAATTGAAACACTAAACGTCAAGTTTATATTTTAATAGTTCAAATTATGAACTAAATAAACAACTTATACTTAACTAAGTATTTTACTATTTAGTAAAGTTGCGAAATGAGTTTATAAAGGAGAGTTACATATGAATTCTCTATCCCTTTAAAGGAACGAAATTTCATCAGCTTTTTGGGATTGTTGATAGTTCGTTTCTCTAAGTTTCTTTAAAATTTTACCAAAGTACTCTTGGAGATAACTTTCTAAACCAAGTCGCTTTGTCGACCATGAAATTTCATTTGAGGGCTTAATGGATGAACTAGAATCGTTTGATATTTCACCGAATTGTAAACGATCCGCAATATTCCACGTAGACTCAAAAAAACGAAAAAATCTTCTTAAAACGCTAAAAGCAAGAATAGGTATATACGAAATATTTGCGGTTTTACCAGATAAACGTTCGCATAGCTGAATAATCTCTTTTGGCGTCCAAAATTTTTCTCCAATTAGAGATACCTTTTTGTGGTCGTAGCCCGAATTGTTTAATGTTTCAACAACGGCCTTCGCCGCATCTTGAGTATCAAGATAAGCTACTGGGGCTGAATCCCAGGGTAACCAAATTGTTTCATTTTCTAAAACAGGAAGCGCATATTGACTTATAAGCCCTTGGAAAAATCCTGAACATTGGAAAATTGTATAATTTAGCCCCGAGTTTTCAAGCTCTTTTTCCATCCTAAATTTTAAATCCATTAACGGAATCGACGGATTTTTCGAAGCATTTAAAAGAGAGAAATAAATAATTTTTTTAATTCCAATTAATTTTGATGCTTCTAAAAGAGCTAATTTTCCTTTCCAATCAATAGTCTCTGAGGTGTAATTACTTGTTGAACGAATAGTCGCGGAGTCGACAACAATCTTAACACCCTTTAAGGCTAACGGTAAGGTTGATGGTATAGATAGATCTCCATAGATTAATTCAGCTCCCCAATCTTTTAAAAAATTACTTCGACGAAAATCCCTTACTAGGCATTTTACTTCGTAACCTTCATCTAGTGCTTGTTTTACGATTTGTCGGCCTAGAGTTCCTGTACCTCCAATAACTAGTATGCTCATGAATAAATT
>JACLAA010006358.1_pt1 | contig 39337 bp, 24 predicted proteins | sample 8027891 | NCBI WGS metagenome assembly JACLAA01 (sample SAMN15724900, study PRJNA655200) | protist metagenome | isolation source: fluorescence activated cell sorting (FACS) single amplified genomes of... | place: Spain: Blaines Bay Microbial Observatory, Mediterranean Sea | collected 2016-01-19 | reverse complement strand
CACAATATGATACATCAAAGAACTATTTTGCCACAAATCCTGAAAACGTTACATTTCAGTTCAAGACCAATCTAGATACAAGTTGGTTTACAAGTGCTCCCTCTTTGATCTATATCAAAGATAATCAGACGAATACCATACTCACCGTCGACTCGGAATCTGCTGTTAGTGAGAGGTACCCGTCTTTTAGTGTTGACGAACTACTTGAGCTCGCAGGAGTGAAACTGGATGATAGGAACGAGTTAGTGGTACGAACTGATTCTTTTGTTCCACCGTTCCCGCTTTATCGACTGACCGGAATACGACTCAGTATTGATTGGACTTTCAGTAATTTTCGTCCCATGTCTAGTTTACAACCTTTTGATTATCGTATTCTCGCAGATGTCTCAGTTTCATCGAGCAGTAAAGGATATCTTGTGAACACTGTGGAAACAGTACATTTTTCTGGGGAGCCAGACGATGTTACTTCGAGTGGCACAATCTTGGAATTTCGAGGGGTCGAAATCGAATTCAGATCTAATGGTCTGCTTGGGAAAGCTGATTTTTATACCACAATGATGGCTCTCATGTCGTGTTTCATCATGGTTTCGGTTGCTACAACAGTAGTAGACATTATAGGAGCTTTCATTTACGATTCTTTCAAAAATGACAAAATAGAAGATGACGGTGAAAGGCAGCACTTGGAGCACATGATTTTGAATCTCGAGACAGTAGGTGTGCCGTTCAATCACGATGATTTACAAGTCCTTCCCAACGTATCAATAAAGGAATTTTTGCAGCTCTTGCAACGCGATATTGTGAAGCTGAATTCTCTCGCTTTGCATATCAGTAGAGACCTCACAGAAGCTGGCTTCAATCGTCATGCTTCCTCAAAAAAGTCTTTCAGTGACGCTGGTACAAATAAGCAAGTTCGATACAAGTGTTACTTAATTGGTCCGGACAAATCTGAAATTTATCTGACTGGTGGGCCCCAAACAATTGGACGTGGAAACGGTAACTGTATCTCAAAGCGAATTTCTCACAAGCAGTTAAGTATAGTGGCAAACACATATAATGGTACTGCTATACTTCGAGGGCTTCACACCAAAAATATGTCTGGTATTGCTATTTCTGGCGGGGCATGGCAGCCAATAAGTGGAAACGATGAGGTAGAGTTAGAAGATGGTGATATGATAGCGTTGCTTTTAGATGAGAAAAATCAGGAGACATCTGTCGAGGGAGTGTTTGTGTACAGGTCAGAATCTCTTGTTGGGAAAAAAGCGAAGAGCGGCTGGCTTGATTGGGTCCTTTAGCTGTTAAAACCTTTGTAAAACATTTCTTTCGAACCATTAATGTATGCATAAGTATATTTAAATTGTACATAATAGAGGTTTTCCACGGGTGCGTCCTAGTCCTTCGGAAGAGTAGTTAACATGTAAGATAAATTTTTTTTGTTTCAGGTGCGTGTGTGAAAGTTGTGACCCCCCAAAGCCCCGCCATTTCCCCCCAAAAAAATTTACTCACAACCCCATCTACAAGGAAAATATCTTTTTTATTTGGTGTCTTTGACCTTGATCAAGCCTGTAACCACACTGAAGGCCACTTCTATACTTCGCTTGCATGTCCAGATTTCACCATATGCTTTCAAAATCTTCTCGCCCTGTTATCACAGCGACTATCGTGCGATGTGGCGTCGGACGGTCTATTTCAAGACAAAACACTCGTGAATTCCGTTACGACAAATTTTATGCGATCCGTGACGGCAATAGTGGCGAGCTCCACCTGGGCGAGGCAATTGTGGAAGCAACGAGTACACATCCCATCCCTGTTGATGTTCATTACTCGTTTGCGCGTGCCCCGCATTTTCAGCAAACTCTTGAGGATGCAATTAATGACCAAATTAACATCGAATACAACGTGTCCTACATCTATCATAGCATGTATGCATTCTTCTCGAGAGATAATGTGGCACTTGACGGATTTGCTCAACACTTCAAGAAAGAATCGCTTGAAGAACGCTCGCATGCCGAGTTACTCATGGACTATCAGACCAAAAGGGGGGGTAAAGTATCTCTCCAGGCTATTATGCCACCTCAGCTTGAGTTTGAGCATGCCCAGAAGGGCTGTGGGCTTTATGCACTAGAGTTGGCGCTCTCGTTGGAAAAATTGAACTATGATAAGTTACTTGAGTTACACAAAATTGCTGACGAGTGCGGGGATGCGGCAGCGTGCGACTTTATCGAAGGTGAGCTATTAAAGGATCAAATTGACTCAGTAAAAGAGAATGCTGAGATGGTTGCAAGTTTGACTAGAATGGGTGCTGATGGACCTCATGGTGGATTGGCAACTTGGCATTTTGATAAAATGCTAAAAAAATGAGAAAAGTTGTAAAGCAAATTTGTTGTATCGTTTCTTGTAAGTTTTATACTTTTCCTTACCTAGAGAAGGTCACCTTTCATTCAATTTCTTATCCGAAAGACTTTGTATCTTCATGCAGACTATCACTCTGTCAGCTGCTTAGCAGCTCAGGTCAGCTCCAGCTTGTTGGCTCTTGGCTCGTTGGCTGTTTCCTCCATTCTCATTTATTTCGCATTTTAATATTTTGAAAATATGACGGGGGGTTCTCCCCACTACGCGACTACGGCGCATATACAAAAACCACGCGCGCTATATACTTTTACTCTTCATAAAAATTTTCAGTTATGCACAGAAAAACAATAACTTTAGCACATAAACCTTGAACGAAAGAAGTAAGACGTGCTTAGGCCCTTGTGTTTTGAAGTAGTGGGGAGAACTTTTCTGCATTTTCTTTGACTCCAGAAACACATGACGAAACTATTAACCGCGGTTCTGTATGTATTTGCAGTTCTCCTGCTCCCTGGTCTCATGGAGGGTACTGAAGGGAGCGAGAATGATTCTCTGGGAAAATACATAAAATCTGGCATTCAAGCACCAGAAATCTCTCCCAATCCCTACGGCCGACTTCTTGTGTATACCTGGGGAATTGGCGGTGCTCGTGTTGCACGTCCTTCGAACCCAAGCGCAACTCCTCCAAATATCGTAGAAATTCCTTCAAAATTTTCGTCACAAGATATTATACATATATCTTTTTCGGGTCACTCAGCTTTCTTACTTCGTTCAGGTGAACTTCTAACTGCAGGAAGAAATGATAGCGCTGGTGGGGGTGGCAGGGGTTCTCCACCAATTGATGACTCTGGACAACTCGGCCGTGATGGAGACATAAACAGTGCTCTTCCTGTTACCTTGCCAGATAACGCTAAAGTTACAGCGACATCTTGTGGTCGCTATCACACAGTCGCACTGACATCAACTGGCGAAGTCCTCACCTTTGGCCTGAATGATCGAGGACAGTTGGGCCGCTCAGGTATTCTTGGCTCGACAACTCGCTCGTGTGGGTGTGACAGCGGAGGTAATTGCAACTGCAGCAATGATTCAACTTCAAATAGTAAACCTGGAAGTGCATGTATAGGCAGTTCAACGTGTCGTTCAGGTATAGCAACAAAAGTATTGTTTGATGGTAAAATACTCGGTTTTGATGACAAATGCAAGGCGAAAGCTGAGTGTCAATTCAATACGAGAGCAGTTGCTGTTGCAGCTGGAAGATATTCTTCTGCGGCAGTTTTTGAGGACGGAACTTTAGTAGTATGGGGACTCATCGCCTGCGGAACTGCTTCGGAAGTTTTAGAGAAGAATGAATATACTGAATCCAGCGATATTCGTTCTAAACTGCTACATGACCCAAATTTTGCTGCTTCGCCTAGAAATATACGTTTAGATCCTCCTCCCAAAGAAGGCGTAAAGATATTGGACGTTGCTTTAGGTTACGTCCACTTAGTAGTTCTGACTAGCGATGGTTCGGTATACACGTGTGCAACAGGATTTGATGGCTACGCTGGTATTGTTAAGCAGAAAAATGAGCTTACCTCGGGATTAGGAAGGAAGATCAACTCGGTCGAAGAAGCTCTTAAGCTCCAAAAAGTTTTATTTCACTCCAGTTCAAATGAATTCATTGAAGTTTCCACTGGCAGGTGCCACGTACTAGCGCGCAATAAAGCAGGAGAGGTGTATAGTTGGGGTTGTTCCCGTAAGTCTCTTGGTCGAACTAGTGGTGAACAAGAGGAACCCGGTCGCGTCAAAGGTGCAATAGAGGATGAATATATTAGTAGCGTTGCATCTGGAGAATATTTTTCATTAGTGTCCAGTCTTACTGGTAAAGTATATGGTTGGGGTTCAAGCTCAAATGGCCAATTAGGCCAAATATCCTCACGAGATGAAGAAATACCATTTCCTATCGATGATATAAAAGGAAAGGTTGTAAGAGTAAGCGCTGGGTATCAACATGCAGGAGCAATTGTCGGAATATAAAGTGAATAAACGAGAGAACATCAAAACGATATTTCCATTTTACTTCTTCAAGAACATTTTTGTATCTGCTACTAGTTTTCCAAACTTGTGATGCTTCACACATTTGAGTAATTCTCTTGTAGGTCAATCGAACTTTGGAACAGATGGTGGCCTAATAGGACGCACACCACCAGCATTCAAAACAATTTCTTCTGCTTTTGGGTCACAGTATTTCGAAATCTTGTCGTACTCTTGCTTGACCTAGAGGAAAATCATCATTAGTCTCGCTAAAAGTTGAAACAAGCAAGTATGTAAAAGACCTTTCCCCAAATATGCTCTGATAATTCGACAGGAAGATCTGCCTCTTCACCTAAGTTTTCAGCCCACTTTCCAGAGTTCGAAACATCAATTTCTTCTCCTAGTGAAAGGCCCACTCCCTGGATAGAAAGTCATTAACATGTTTGAAAAAATAAGATTATACCGTGTAGTTGACAATCCTTTTTTCTCCAATGTCCTTTTCTGAGCTTGATGGTGGTGGCATTATATCATATGTTGCCTTTAAAAAACATTGAGGCAGACTTCGACTTATTGTACAATATTTACCATTGCCAATGGATAAAAGTGAGTTTTCGCAGCTGATTTCTTCGTACCAAGCTTTTTCATCATTTCAATAGCCTGAGGATCGAACTTGTCAGGAATTAACGTTCCGTCAGCCTTCCGTCGGTCCCTCCCTCCAGCAGGCGCAATCCAAATTAAAAACCCGCCTTCTTGTAATTTCTTTTGCATCTCCTGCAATTAAAAATAGCATAAACTGAGAGAATACTTCGTCACAAGTTTTTTAAATACCTTAATAGTTGTCAAATTCTGCTTCATTTTTGTTGCCTTCAGCTCAGGAATGTCATTCTACATGAAAGGTAAGGGATAAAGGTAAAATATTTACATATATTAGACCATATGCTTTTTAGAGTTAACACACAAAAGATTCTTCCCCATGCTGAACGGTTTTGCAAGAAGATCGGTAATAACACGGTCACCAGCCACATAGGTAACCTACAATTATATTCCAAGTTTTGCTCAATTTATAGAAAAAGCTTAAAAAGCAAGTTCACTAACCTTTTCGCCCAGTCCAGGATGGGAAACTTCCGTAAGTAATGGAATGAATGCCGCGTCTCCCTTATTGGTTTCAGTCAGGTTAAACACTTAAACGGACCAGCAAGTTTCTTTATCATACCTCACTTTGATGATTAGCAAATAAAATTACATTTTCGCCTTCCTGCAAAAAGAGAAAATAAGAAAATAAGATTCTATGCGATTCAAGTATGCAATACATTGATCTGATTCTGTATCTTCGTCCATTGTTCCGGATACATCACAATGGAGCGGTCGAAATTGATGAGGGATCCAATATACATATTAGCCATCTAGCGTAATACCAACTCAAAATTTCTCCTGAGAACATTATTATTTTCTCACCTGATAGTAATCGTAGGGCTCACGAATTGCCTTGTGATACGAGGGGAATTCGTAAGGAGTTCCTACGAACTGTTCGATATAAGCTTTCACCATATCCTGGAAACTTAACTAAGGAAGAGAAAAACTACTCTTGAAGCTTTCTTCACCTTGAAAATGAATGTCACTGCTTTCGACGCTTTCTTCTCATCTTTGAGTGCTATACATAGCTGAGACTACAGTTCAATATTAAAATTAAGTATATATTCGCGCATTCAAAATATTGAACCTTATAGCTATTCAACAGACCATCAAATACAACTTGAATCTTCTCTGGAAAGATGTTGACGAGCAATCGCAGGCCAACCTCACCGGGAAGAACATCCACAACGAGCTTTGCTAATTTCACCTTTGTCTGCGATGCAAAAATTTAAGAACATTTTCGGATCATTCGCGTAATCACTAACTTCTTTTGGCATGAAGCCGACCTTCAACATGGTGCTTGAGGGACAGGTGCGTAAGTGAATACTTTTCCTCCTCAAAACTCCAGTCTTCATCCTCCCACGAAGGGCAGTACCATTTATACACTATGAACGCCAATCTTAACTAAAAATAACACCATTGTTTTCTATTACCGCCGATCTAGAATATGTCAAAAGACTGTTATGGGCCAACATTTCTGCACCAAGTGAGCAGGGTGTAAAATATATGTAGTTCAAGTTGTCTTTTTGTTGTCTGAAAGTTGTCTGTAAAAATATGTAGCTCAAATTGTCTTGAACTTATCTTGAAGTTGTCTATTTACCAGTACATATATACTGGTGGGTGTCTGAAAGTTGTCTGAAAGTTGTCTCATATGTATATCTCCTTCGGGAAGAAAAAAAATGGTGTTGGGTTTTGTTTAAGGTGTGATCAAAAAGGGTAAGGTTTTACTTACCTTTTTTCTCTCAGCGTTCGCATTTTTACGTAAGTAGAGTTCTTCTTAGGCAAGTTTTCGCCTTCTGAAACGTACGAAGGGATGGTATATATTATATTAAAATTATGTCTGTGTGCTTATTCGATTTTGCTCAATTTTTGAAGGTTTCCGAGTGCCGGATGTACGTGAATGAGTTCCCAGAGGTTGATGATGTGGTGATGGTTCAGGTACTTCGTTTTATGGTATTTACGGAAGAATGCTCATTTATGCGTCCTAATTTGTAGGTGAAACGTGTTGCAGAAATGGGCGCTTATGTGCAACTTCTTGAGTACAACAACATTGAAGGAATGATACTACTCTCGGAGCTTACACGACGCAGAATAAGGTCGGTGACTAAACTTATAAAGGCAATGACATATTTCTATATTTTGGTTGTTGCACTCATAACTCTTTTCTCAAAACAGGTAGGGAGGATTGAGCCTGTCATGGTACTCAGAGTAGATAAAGAGAAAGGATACATTGACTTATCGAAAAGGTATGAATCTTTTTCAAGTCAATAAATAGTGAAAATGTTCGAGCAGACGTGTATCCCCTGAGGATATTCAAGCTTGTGAAGACAGGTACAGTAAAAGCAAAATGGTGCATTCGATTATGCGGCATGTCTCTGAAACTACGTGCACTGATTTACATAGTTTATATGTTGTACGTTTTCTCCCTTCTTTTAGTGCTTCTTTTGAAATCAATATGAAAATTGTAGAGTCTTGGTTGGCCTCTCTATGTAAAGCACGGGCATGCTTTCAATGCGTTCAAAATAATGGTTACTGATCACAACTTGATTTTTTCGGATTCTTCTCTTAATAATGAAGTTATAAATGAGTCTGTCAAACACGCATTAATAAAAGATATATGTCGTCGAATGACTCCACAGCCATTGAAAATTCGAGCTGATATGGAACTTACTTGCTTTAGTAGTGATGGTATTGAGTGTATTAAGGATGCCATGCGAGCTGCGGAGAGCTGTTCGACCACAGAGTGCAAAGTGAAAGTCTCATTAATTGCCTCGCCCCTCTATGTGGTCACAACCCAGACACTCGATAAGGAATCTGGAATGGCCACTATTGAGGCAGCAATCCACGAAGCGACGGTACGACAACATATTTGCAAACGCCAACTTTTCATGATTCTGTTCCAGGTTCGTATCAACACGAGGAAGGGGAAGTTGGTTTTGAAGGAGCCACCACGCGTTGTGAGTGAAAGGGATGACAGATTACTTGCAGAATCTATGAACGAAATCAACAAAGATTCGAGCGAATCTGAAGACTTGAGTGACGATTAATCAATATTTGAATAATTCTCCTAGAAGTGAGGTGGAAAAATGGGGACAGCTGAACCACTGAATTCTAGATTTTAGGTTTCCGTAGTTTGAGTTAAGCAAGTAAATTTTACTGCGAAAGTATTCTTTTCAATTGTATTGAAACTAAATCAACTGATTCGATTAAATTACTCTAAGGTCAATAACTATGCACGCAATATTATCTTGACTACGATATCTCAAGGCACGTTGGACAAGCGCATCCGCTACCTCTGTCATAGAGAGCATTGGATTGCTTTTTAGTTTTGAACACACAAAAGTAACTGCTTGGGATCCATTCATAACGTCCCAAATTCCATCCGTTGCAATGATAATGAATTCATCATCGGTGGATCTATTAAGTTCACGAACATGCGGCAAAGCAACGACTGGAGGTGCATGAAGAGTTGAAGTTGTCGCCTGTACATTTCCATCATATCGAAATTCCTCTAAAAGCTCGGAACGTCCACCTTTAAATTCGTAGTCTCCAAAAGCACGACTGACTGCCAATATTCCACAGACTCGCTCCTGAGTGACCCAACCGCCCGCCATTGCAATACGCTCAATTTCATTTCTTCCACTTTTCGTTCTTGGTGTTGGACGGTGTTCCTCTGTCAATGAAATCGGTTTACCCTTTCTGCCAATGACAGCACTACTATCACCCACATTTGCACAAACGATTTTGTGTTCATCTATGAAACATATTGTTGCTGTGCTTCCACTCCAACATTCAGGATCACCTAAGGTCGCGATATGATCAATTAATGCACTATCTGTCAATCTAAATATATCTTGAAGGCTTTGTGGGCTTAAAACCTGAGCTATTTCACTGATCGTTATTTCACTTTTCATGAACGGAATATTGTTACTTTGTCTTTTCATTTTTATTTTCAGCATATCAAATAGCTTTCGCTTGAGAAACAGAGCACTAGATGAACCACCATGTCCATCGAAAATACTAGCGTACAGGATTCCGGCTTTCAAATTTTCCTTAACAAACCATGCATCTTCCATAGTCTCACGAGGGCCCATAGTCTCAGCAACCCCCCATTTCAAAACGGGACTCGAGATCATAGATCTCGGAGTTTCGTGAATACAAAGCGGACTATTAACACAAAATCTCTCTTTCATTGAAAAATTGCTTTTAGTGCATGACGACCTTCTGAAATCTAGGGGTAGAGAGGCTGGGCTGTACTTTCGATGTAGATTCGTGCACCTCATCGTACTTCCTGAAAATTTTAAGGTTTACACAATATCTTGGCTTGGCTGGAAAAAGCTAAAATGATTGGTGCGTATCAAAACAACTAAACAAAAACAAATGAGAAGAAGATGAACTTTGTTATATCGCGCACGACTAATTTCTTACTCGTTCTCGGACAGATACTTTTCCAACGACACAAATAGTTCCGTAATTAAAGAAGAGTCCGAATTTTGTTCGTACATACACCCTTTTTAAATTAAATTTGAGCGGGAGAGGCAGCTGACAGCTGGACTGCTGGAGGAAAGCCAAATAAATTTCAAAATACGTATGCATAAAAAAAAATTCGGAAGCGGGTTCGTTTACTTAATGACGCGTGGTATATACTTGCTCACAGCCAGTTAGCCATAGCATCTGCGCTTCAAGCTAAAACTTTCGCATTTTGGACCTTAAAGTGCACTGCACGTCACCCATCACACGTAATACGATAAGGATACATTATCATTTTATTTTGGTAACTTGATAAATAGCGCGCTCAATGCATTTAACAAAACTTTTATGAACTCAGTTCAAGTTTGAAGTTTGTTCCAATAAGTATAATATGGATATACATAGAAATGACAGAAACATATTTTTGAAACGAGCAAAATATTGATTTGGAATCCGTGTGCTTGTTTTTTTGTCTATAAACATACATTTGAGATGATTACCATCTTGGAGGACATCTAACATACAATAGACGGGAAAGTGTTTTAGATCAATGAAATCTACTGTAGTTGAAAATGCGGAGACTCCAGACTATATTCCGGTAAAGCGCCGTAGAAATTTTCCTTACCCCTCATCAACAAGGGACAACAATGTAGAAAGGGATAATTCATTTACTTCATACAAGGAAATAGGATCATCGCTCCTTCTCAAATCGCTGGAGGGAAGTAGAAAATCACAAACCAGCACTAATTCTCAGAAAATAGCTAAAACTGAGGCCACCTTGTTAAAAGCTGTGTTGGTAATTTATTTGAAATGTTTTATAAACCAAGCCTCTTAATTTATTCACCAGGCAAAGAAAGGCTTACGCTCTGCCACTGAACTGGCCAGTGGTTTAAAGTATGAAAGCTCCATGCAAACCGGTTGGACAGGTCAGGACAAAAACAATCTTCCATTATACTTGAGTTGAACTTTCAACTCTCCTTACATTTTTTTCTAGACTCTTCTTCTTTTGAGGAAAAAAAATGCCACGGAATTCGGAGTAAACTATGTATGAGTGTAGAGGGTAAGTATTGTTGTCGTTAACTAATTCGTTTCATAAACAAAATTGTAGGCAATTTAGTTCCCATGCCATCTTGTTCTTTCTTAACCATGGGTTTACCCAATAAAATTCTACATACACTTCGACAAAAGGTAAATAGTGGAATTTTTGCATCATGAGAATATATGGAATTTTTTTTATTCATAGGGCATTATGAAACCTACAGCAATACAGATGCAGGGCATACCACTTATTTTAAGTGGACGTGATATGATTGGGATAGGTAATTAACTTAAATTTAATTTTCTGAGGGCATAAGGGTTCAATTCTTGCTCAGCTTCAACTGGCTCTGGGAAAACACTGGCCTTTGTTCTTCCTATTTTGACCTCCGTTATGGTAAAGATTTCAATATTCTAATCTAATGATTGACTCAGTTACATTATTTTTCCTTGAAATTGAAATGTAGATCGAACAACTACGAATGCCGCTTGTACGTGGAGAGGGCCCTCTGAGCTTAATAATTTGCCCGTCGCGGGAGCTTGCGCGCCAGACACACGAAGTTTTACTGTTGTACTCTCAAAAGAGGCCGAAAGAAGTACTTTTTGAATAGCAACATATGAAATTATCTAAATATTTCAGCAGAAAAAAAGCGAATCAATATCCGTTATTTTATGTATAGGGGGTTTAAATGTTCAGGAGGTCATGAGGGAACCAGGTTTTGAAGGAGTTCATGTGCTCACTGCAACTCCTGGTCGTTTGAGAGATATGTTATCGAGAAGGGATTTAAATCTAGATATCTGCAGGTATTAACACATAATTCAGCGTAACTTTTTATATTCAAGAATTATCATGTTCTTCTATAGGCTTATTTGCCTAGATGAAGCTGATAGGATGGTAGATTTGGGTTTCGAAGATGAAATTCAAGAAATTTTTAGCTACTTCAAGACGCAACGTCAAACAATTCTATTTAGTGCAACCATGCCTTTTAAGATTAAAAAATTTGCGGAATCTAATCTGGTTAATCCGGTAACAATCAATATTGGCAGAGCAGGGGCTGCGAACTTAGACGTAATTCAAGACGTAGAGTGTGTAGAAGATGGGGAAAAACTCACACACATTCTGAAAAGCTTGACAAAATCTGCTCCACCGGTTATTATATTTTGTGAAAATAAACGGGATGTAGATAAAGTTCATGAGTATCTGTTACTCAAAGGTATTGACGCGGTCTCAATACATGGTGGAAAAGATCAAAGTGAAAGGAATAAAAGCATAGAGCAGTTCAAGGTTTGAAATTTTATATTTAGATGTATTATATCATGACTTCTATTTGATTTTCAGCATTTTCTTAAAGATGTTCTTGTTGCCACTGATGTAATTTCGAAAGGCCTTGACTTCCCCGCAATAAATCATGTCATCAACTTCGACATGCCAGCTGAAATTGAAAATTACGTACATCGAATTGGTCGGACGGGTAAGAAAGTATGAGTATCTCAAAATGTCAGGAATAATTTGTTTGTTGTAGGGCGTGGCGGTAAAACTGGCACTGCAACAACACTCATCACTCCTAATCAGTCCGAAGTGGTGTTGAAAGACTTGCAACATTTACTGGTTGAAGCTAAACAAAAGGTGCCAGAATTTCTCAGTTTTGCGACGGAGAAACTTCTAGAAGAAGACAAAGAACTCGTAGCACTAACAGGAGTGCGTGGATGTGCATACTGTGGAGGTCTCGGTCATCGAATAGGTAATATACATGTGTTTGACCCTACATTCCTATTTACAATTTTGAAATAGGTGCTTGTCCAAAACTGGACAGTCTCAATGCAAAAGTTGCTTTAAAAAAAAACTCTCCATTCGGGAGTTCGGAATGTTTTGGAGGAGAACTCTGATTATGATTTTAATATTCACATCGTCTGGTAAAAGTATTGGCTGAAATCCGAAATCCTATTTTTTTTACCTAAAATATGCAGCTTGTGTCATAATTTACCAATTTTCCCTCTTTTCTGCGATAGAATTAATATGACTATCTAGAAGCCCTCGAATTATTTTTATCAAGTTCAATCAAACTGCCGAAATATAATGTAACTGCCTTCAGTTTACCTTTTACAAAATTGAAGTCAATCTGGACAAATAAATCAGCAGAAGAAAAATCGAAGAAAGTGTAGTTATGTCATTACCTCCCAAGGTATTCGTATTCGGTTCTGAATTAGTCCGAGGTCCGTATTTTTAGGGAGAAAATATATGACATTTGGTGTGATTTCCAGTGCTTTTTCCAGTATTTCAAACCCATTCAACTTTCCTACATACATATTTTCGAGCTTAAAACTTTCGTTTTCAGTGTAGTAGTTGGGGCCGCCCCATGGTGGCGATAGAAAAATCAAATCTGGTTTTAAAACAGGACACAGTGTCAGGAAATCAGCACATACAAAATCCACCTTATTCCCTAGGAAGTACTTATCCGTGTTGAATTTCACCTGAATAGAGTTCAGTACAATTCGATATTAAGACAAGTTCAAACCATCTTTACACGAGAAATGTTAATTTCGCAGGAAATGACGTGAGCTCCAGCAGAAGCAAATTCAGCACTATTACTGCCTGAGCCTGAAAAGGCGTCAACGACTAGTAACGGTATTTCATGAGTTTGGAGATTCTGAAGAATGCATCTCCTTGCCTGAAGAACAGCAATGGCATTTGGCGTGACTGAATACCATGACTCATAATCCAAGCGTATCCCCTCTCTCCAACTCGTGAACAAGTTATAACGCTGAATCCAGTATTTTTGATGTGGTACTTCCGTAAAATCACTCATTCCCTCTTATTAAACTAATGATATATTTCTTTAAGTTCCTTGCATATTCCACCAGGGTCTAATACTATTTTGCTTTCAAAGTATTTTACGGTGTCTGGCTGTCATCCTGTTTGCATTTATTTTCTATTCATCACTGAGAACCGCACTATGACGTACAGAAAAAAGAATTTATTGAGATGTTCGTGAACGGATTTCGCGGAGGTGCATTAAAACATAAATTTGTTGAATGTCTTCATGAGTTTATTTCTTTTATGTATGTATACCAGTATCATATGAATACCAGTTGTGTTTTTAAAGTCCTCGTTTAGGTTAGGGTTTGGGTCAAAAGGGGTTGGAGCTTCAAGAAAAAGCAGCATTTTGGAAGTGGTGGGTATGCCTCCTCAGTCACAAGGTCTATAGAAACATTTTATTTTATAGAAGTATTTTTCGCGCTGTTGTCTATTTAAACGGAAAATTGAGAAAATAACTAAACTCTTGCGTGGTGTAACCCTCTTGTACTACTCTTTCACTATGAATCATTGCAAATCATGTTTCGAATTTTGCTGCAATCTGCCTTGTTTTCGAAGTTCTTGAATCAGCTTTTCCTGTGAAATTTGCCGAAGAGCATCTATATCCTCTTCATATTCAAGATAATGAAAATTTAGTGATATACTTGATAGACGCGTTATTGCGTCTTTTACTTCAGTGCTACTTTGAAATGGATGTAGCTCACTCCAAATCATCATTCTGTCGTATGCTCGCGCTGCTTCCCCTTCTTCATCAAAACATCCCAGTGAGGTTGGCTGTGAACAAGTTATTAAAAGAACAATTCATGTATATTAATTATTTGAACTCATTTCACCTTTCCTTGTCGACGAAATTGTGCCTCCCAGCGCTGCGTGGGGAAAGTTTGATGAACCCCTCGGTACTAGAACACCAAATTTGTCAAAAATCAAATAAAACTTAAATGAAAAAAAACCTTTGAAGTATAAGTTCTTCCCTTAGATGCGCCGCGTTGCTTTAATACCTTACAAGGAACTTGTGAATTTGCTCCAGCACCCCTGTTTTCGACCTTGAGTTGGTGTAAGTCCGAGCTTTCATCTATCATTGGGTCAGATGGCCAAGATATAATCATATTAGAACCGTAATATCCATATAAAATCTTCCAATCGGAATGTGAATCTATGCTCTTCTTTTGAAGTTAGTATGGCCATAAATAAGATTTAAAAAAGCAACTTAAAGAGTTAAAGACTTAAAGTATACCTTCTTTGAAATAATTGAAGGTAGATTTGTAAAAGCTTCAGGACTCATCTCTGAACAAGGTGCAGACACCTCTTTCTTGCGAGTACAAGATCTTTTCTTGTCTTTCAGCGAAACTTCATTATCAAGCCAAGAAAATGACTCCTGAGAATGATACCACAGACTCTATATTGTATTAACGTTCATAGCGTCGTTATACATCGCAGTGAAATTGAACGTACTGAAAATATGCTTTGCGTTTTTCAATAAGTGTAACGCAGTGGGTTGCTTTTTCTTTTTGGGAGGCTAACAGTGAAAAAAAAAACCTGAGATTACCCTAAACTATAAACTTCTCAGGAAGTACAAAGAATGCAGGTGAAGAAAAATACTCTCTCGTGCCACGGTGCCAAAACCTGTATGTGACACATGAAGACACGATACATGATCCGCAACTACAATTTTTTTCTTGTTACGACAATCACAAATTGAGCCCTCACGGATACCGAAACCGAAACATGCACGTATCCAGTATTTTCTGGTCCGCTCGGCAACTATAACCATAGTCAAGTTGAAAATGAGGAATTTAAAGGATCTAAATTTGAAGCGGTGGAGACTGTTATCTTTTCATAATGGAATGAGTAACTATCAAGAATACTTGAGTAATCAAGGTCAGATAAGAATGAACTCCGCGAAATTTTTCAAGGTTCGTTACACGCAAGGAAAATGTTCTTCCAGATAACGATTTTAAAAGGCAAATGTGAAAGTATTCGCAGCTCCTGCTGAGATTTATATGGCCGTTCTTGAATCAAAGTTTCTCCCTTTCGACGAGCAGGTCATACAGGAGTATTCACAATTGAGTAGAAAATTGGATGAGAATAATACCATAGTAACGGTGAGATTTAAATACGATGTCCAGTCGATTTTTAAGGTATTTTAATGTATGTCTTATGAGCTGATATTTAACAATAAATCAAAGAAAAATTCTGGCCATTGTTTTCTACGTACGATTTATCCAAGGGAAGACGGTTCCTATCTGATATCGTTTCAGTTCAGTAAGACAAACATGGTTGAAATCTTTATTTCTTCAATATTCATCTTTTTGACTGATATTCTATGTGTTCAGGTTTACAGCTCAACCAGAGGTATCGAAGGCTTCCAACTTTTATATGAACTTTCTCCCTCCGTGATATACTGTAATGGTAAAATAAATGTTATTTCGGTGGTATCATGTTATATTGCGATTGATGGAACGGAAGCATATCAAATTCATGGTAATTCAAATTTTCGTAGTCTGTGTAAGTTAAGTTACTGAGTTATATTTTCAGATGATCTCCCAATGAATTTTTTAGGAGTGCTTTCTTCTCGTCTCCAAAATTTTAATATGAAGGTGACTTTTGAGCCATTATTTAGATATCATAAATAGTTGAAGTTAAAGTTTTCTATTTCTCACAAGATCAAGAAAGCTCGCTGGCAATATGGATTACATCGTATAATTACCGAAACTAAATCGGTAATAAATCAAAGCTCTGCGAAGGTAAGGTAAATGTACTAAATAATCACATAATGTATTTTTTTCCAGGGGACCTTACCTACTCATTTTTGGAGTGTCCCAAGTGCAAGCGATTTTTCCATTCGAGGTAGGAACTATCTACAAGATCGGAAAAAAATTCCTGCCAAAGAACCATTCGGAGAACTTATTGCCGTCGATTGGTTATTCGACGACCGAAAAATATCTGATGTCTGTTCACTTCCGCATGGCACATTCAAATCTTCTCTTGAGGTATATTCTTTATCAGTTTGACCTGTACGAGAACCTCACATTACTTTAAGAAATATTGCAATGCCAAATCTATCATATTTGCAATTAATCTTCAAGTTCCAGCTGGTCCTCGCCACTTTTCTCTTGTCTTTTATTATAAGATTGAAGCGGAAGTGATGGAGGTAACCCCAAATTAAAATGAAAGGCTCAAAGATTTAAGCTATTTCTAAGGGAGCTATGATTCAAAATTTTGTCTCCTGTGACGATAAGTATCGGAACTCTCGATTCAAGCTCATTCCGAATGTTTCAACGGTAAGACTTTTTAGCAGATGATCTTTTATATTCTAAAAGTATTATTACTCACTGTTTACAATAATAAGGGCCCCTGGATTGTGCAGAGCTCAGTCGGACGTAAACCTCTCATAGTTGGAGGCGCACTGCGGGTAATTTAATAACTGAATAATTTTTTTAATTTTAACAATTTATCTTTAGGTGGAATATCACAAGGAAGCTCAATATTTTGAAGTAGATATCGATATAGGGAGCAGCGCTATTGCATGCAGTATCGTGAGATTTGTTTTAGGGTAAAGGTCATTTCGACTCACTCCATTCTCTAAATACTTTTTTGTAGTTATGTGCGTTTGCTTGTGGTAGATCTATGTTTTCTTATAGAAGCTCAGTCAGAAGAGGAATTACCGGTGAGTAGAACTTATCTTCTAATATCGTATTGATTGAATATTCTAAATTTAAAACAGGAAAAGTTACTTGGATCTGTAAGAATAATACACTTGGAACCTAACTCGGCGATTCGGTGCCCGAACTGAATATGATTGTGCCTTCTCTACATACTTCAAACATCACGCAAACGTATAAGTTCCTCAACAACACCTTTATCTGCTAGCGTGGATATATCACCCAAAGAATCATCTTTGCACGCAATTTTGCGTAGAATCCTTCTAAGTATTTTACCGCTTCGAGTTTTAGGCAAGCTAGGTGCCCAATGTATTGTGTCAGGGGCTGCAAACGGACCTATCGTGCTTCGTACACATGCTATAAGTTCTTTTTTAAGCTCCATAGTATACTCAACACCATCAAGTATTGTAACATATGCGTAAATCCCCTGTCCCTTTATGGCGTGCTCGATTCCTACCACTGCAGCTTCCGTACATAGAGAATGTGAAACCAGGGCACTTTCAACCTCAGCAGAACCTATTCTGTGACCGGAAACATTAATGACATCATCAACACGTCCTGTTATCCAATAATAACCATCTTTATCTCTTCGCGCTCCGTCACCCGTGAAATAATAACCAGGGAAAGGCTTAAAATATGCAGTTTCGTAACGAGGATGGTCGCCATATATCGTTCGCATCATGGACGGCCACGGAGATTTGATACAAAGGAGTCCTTCGCATTCTCCTAAAAGTTCTTTTCCCTGCTCACTCAAAATTACAGGTTCGACACCAAAAAAAGGCAAAGCCGCAGAGCCCGGTTTTGAAGGAAACGCTGCAGGTAATGGGGTAATAAGATGCCCTCCTGTTTCAGTTTGCCACCAGGTATCAACTATAGGACACTTACCGTTTCCAACAACTTTATGATACCATTTCCATGCTTCTGGATTTATCGGCTCTCCTACAGTCCCAAGTAAGCGAAGGCTCGATCGAGAGTACTTTTTAACGTAGTCATCACCTTCTCGTTGAAGAGATCGTATCAGGGTTGGTGCTGTATAGAAAACTTGAACCCCAAATTTATCCACTATTTCCCAACAACGCCCTGGGTCGGGATAATTCGGAACTCCTTCAAAAACTAGGGATGTTGCACCATTGAGAAGCGGACCGTATGTTACATATGTATGTCCAGTTATCCATCCGCAGTCAGCTGTACACCAAAATAAATCTCCAGGTTTTAAATCGAATACATATTTTGTGGTCGTAGCAGCATAAACCATATAGCCGCCCGTTGTATGAACTACACCCTTCGGTTTTCCAGTGGAGCCGGATGTGTACAGCATGAAAAGCGCATCTTCTGCGTCAACCCACTCAGTCTCACACGTCGAACTCATTTTCTCGACAGTTTCCTTCCACCAGAAATCCCGCTCTAGAATAAAATTTGACTCCGAAAATGGTACCGCTCGTTCATTTGCGACGCACAAACAATGCGTGATCCTACATCCGTCCCCACCTAATCCTATCGCACTATCGACAATAGATTTGAGATCAAGTAACTTGGTGCCTCGTAGAACTGCGTTGCACGTCAAAATAGTTTTGGCTTCAGAATCAATTATGCGTTGTGCCAAAGACTCGGCAGAGAAACCAGCAAAGACAACTCCATGGACCGCTCCGATTCTCGCGCATGCGAGCATAGAAATTGGCAATTCTGGGATCATCGGCATATAAATAATGACGCGGTCACCTTTTTTAACTCCAATATTTCTGAGCCAGTTAGCAAGTTTGTTCACCTCGGAACAGACTTCTGAGTAGGACATCGTCTTATTCTCATCCAGCCCATTACCTTCCCAGACAAATGCAGCAGTATCACCTCGACCTTTGGAGATTTGTGCGTCCAAACAGTTCCAAGCTATGTTAGTTTGTGCCCCCGAAAAAAATGAGGTCGAAATTGGCCCTTTCGTTGTGTCGAAATTCCCTTGAACTATATTTGCAGGATCCCACTCCTTCTTCCAGTAAAATTCTGAAGCGATGGCAGACCAAAAGGCAGAAGGATCTGTAATTGATTCTTTATACATTCGATCATATTGCTCGCGAGCTTGTATGAATGATTCTTTCTTATATTCCTAGGGTAATTTTGTTGAATGTGTGTAAGAAAAAAGTAAAACAAGAACAGAAGGAAAGAGTTCACCTCGCTTGGCCAGAGAAACTCGGCAGCATAATCCGTTTGCTTCGCGTCATTCATTTTTGAATAAATTATAAGCGTGCGGAGTGATGTTTATAATGTTTGTAGTTGAATCTTTTATAAAAACTCCACAAAGAGTCAAAGACTGTGAAAGATAATTGAAATATTTTTCTCGCACTCGTTTTGAAAAATGGGTTGTAAGTATAAATTGTTGGGTAAAAAACAAAATGGCCATATTTTTTTGTTTACAGGAAACTATCATAGGCACGTGGACAGCTGAGAGAGTAGGGCAGGTGCAGTCTGAAAGGATACGTGGATACAAAAAAAATATTGGCACGTCGACTATTGGAACACCACGCGGATAAACATATCAAACTATCTCAAATTCAGAAATTCCAAAGTGTCGATTTAATATATGCATAGTTTTTACCATGTGTAAGAATGTGAGAATGTGACTTACCAGCAGTACGTACAGTATGTATACTCAAATTGTTTCACTACCTGTACCTGGTACATGTGTCCATAAATATAACAAGACGTTCCAATCAGAAAAAAAAAACAGAAAACAGTCCATAGAATCATCTGCCGTTTGTTCTCAGTCAGCAATTCATAGCCTTTCTTAAGTGGTACGCGAGAATTTTTTGCGCGCTCATCTCTACTTCTCTACTTGTCCCATCACTTACTTTTCCCGAACATCTTCTCACTCAGTGTGCGGATAGAATAGTATCATACAAAGAATAAAAATTTTCTTTCCCGGTATCCAGCCGCCGCCGCTTCACGGGAAGTAAGTCTTTTGCAATCTTCAGTGCAAAACGATAACGACTTCCTTTACTTTGAAGTCATACTACTCCTCGCAAGAATTATACGATAGCTAGATGGAAAGCAAAATGGAAAGCAAAATTACAACAGGTAAGAACCTCTTGTGGAAGTATAAATATAAACAACTAAATTTATTTTTAGGACTCAAACAGCTGGTCAGTGACCATGTTAACTCTTTCGATCAGTTCATAGATCAAGGGTTACGTTATATGTCGACAGAACTACAGCATGTAAAGATAAAGATGTCGGATGAAGAAAATGGAAAGGGTGCATATTTACAAGTATGGTTCGAAAATTTCTATTTAGAAAAGCCTGAGAAAGTCAGGAGGGATGCTAGTTTTCAAGGAAGCCTATTTGAGCCTAGAACATTCCCACGTGAATGCAGAGAGACTGGGGAAACCTATAGTGGCAATCTCATGTCCACAGTCTGTCATAAGATAGTTGGATCTTGCCGTGGTCATCCGGTACATAAGAACATAATTAAAATATGCAGCTTCCCTATTATGGTAGCTAGTCACGCCTGCCACTTGGAATCACTAGATAAAATTGGACTTATCAAACATGGAGAAGAAGATACTGAATCTGGTGGATACTTTATTGTAAACGGAATTGAGCGAATCATTCGACTTCTAATTCAGCAACGTAGGCATTATGTGTTAGGTCTAGTACGAAGTTCTTTTTTGCGAAGGGGGGCATTGTTCAGCAAATTTGCTACTTCTATTCGTTGTGTTGATAAGACAGAAATATCTAGTACTGTAAGATTGCATTATATGAAAACTGGGAGTGCTAGATTAGGTCTCACTATAGAACGTCAGGAATTTTATATTCCTGTAGGAATAGTTATTCGAGCCATTACGGACTCTTCTGAAAAAGAAATTTTCATGAATTCAGATTATAGATGTAACTCTGAGAATTGCCTCATAAATGATTGTATTATCAATTGCCTTCATGAGGCTACTGATGCAGACATTCTATCTAAAATGGATGCACTTCGTTACATTGGCAAATATTTTAGAAACCTCTTACGCGGACAAAAATTTGTAAGTGATGTTGAATTAGGAGAATTTTTTATTGCAAGATATATTTTCACTCACTTGAAGAGGCAGAGTGAAAAAGCAAATCTATTATTTTTTATGCTGCAGAAGTTAACGGCTTTAGTTCAAGGCCTATGTAAGCCCGATAATCCGGATACATTAGCCCATCAAGAAATCATGTTACCTGGTTCATTACTTCAGGGCTTACTCTATGAAAAGATGGAACATGTGCTTGAGCAAATCCGTCTGAAATTTCAAGCCCTCTTTGATGTGTCATACACTGATAAAGTGGAAGCTTTGGAACCAAATTCAATACAAAATTCAATACTGCAAGTTATCCAAAAATATGATATAGGACGACACTTTGAGTACTTTTTAGCCACAGGAAATTTGGTGAGCAAAAGTGGTCTTGGCTTGAGTCAATCAAGCGGCTTCACAATTGTCGCAGACAAGTTAAATTACTTGAGATTTTTGTCTCATTTTCGATCTGTTCATCGAGGAGCATACTTTACTGAACTTCGAACAACTACGATTCGCAAACTTTTGCCAGAGTCTTGGGGTTTTTTATGTCCAATACATACTCCAGATGGATCGCCATGCGGGCTTCTAAATCATTTGGCAGGTGAATGCAAAATTGTAGTAGCCAAAACAAGAGATACGGATTTTGATCTAGTTCGCAAGACTGTAAAGAAAAGTTTAGGGCTCAATTTCGAATTCACGAATGACTCGAATCATGAGAATCTTGAAAGTCTTCTTCCTGTACTTCTCGATGGTTTACTTATCGGATCGTTACATGAGAGAGATGCAGCAAATGCTGTAAGGGTTCTTCGGCGGGCAAAAGTTGACAGTTCTTCTTACATTCCAAGAGATTTAGAAATAGCTCATGTTACTTTTCGAAAGGGAGGGGTTTATCCTGGAATCTATATATTCTCATCTTCTTCTCGACTTGTTCGCCCCGTATTGCAGACATCTGGAGGAAACGTGGAATTGATTGGTACCTTAGAGCAATCTTTCATGTCAATTAAAACACAGGATGGTGAAAATAGAGACTTTTGTAAGTCTTTTAAATACTCTCACGAAGAAATATACCCCGATTCTTTTCTCAGTGCTGTTGCAAGTTTAACTCCGTGGTCGGATTATAATCAGAGCCCAAGAAATATGTACCAATGTCAGATGGGGAAGCAAACAATGGGGGTTCCGATGCATTCTTTTCCATTCCGCTCGGATTCAAAGTTATATAGACTCCATACACCACAGCGACCAATTGCACTCACAAAAACTTATGATAAATACGGTATAGATAATTATCCTCTCGGAACAAATGCAGTAGTTGCAGTTCTATCTTATACGGGATATGATATGGAGGATGCTATGATAATGAACAAGTTCTCAATGGAACGTGGCTTAGCTCATGCTACGTTGTATAAGACAGAAGGCCTAACCTTGAAGGACAAAAATGATACTTTCACTGTTTCCGGTCCCTTAAATCAGACGAAGTTCGACGCTTCCCCATTGCCAGGAAGTATATTGCAGAAGGGAGATTCCTTCATATCAGTATCTAACAGAATTTCTGGGAAGTTAAAAAAGACCATGTTGAAGGGCGAGGATAAAGGCATAGTTGATCGAGTGAAGATTTCTGCTTCTCAAGAGCAAAGTTCATATGAGAAACTGGATGTTACTCTGCGCTTCAACCGGAATCCAATAATTGGTGATAAATTTAGCAGTAGACATGGGCAAAAAGGAGTTTTGAGTTATTTGTGGCCAGAAGAAGATCTCCCATTCATCGAAAGAAATGGTATAAAGCCAGACATCATAATAAATCCTCATGCATTTCCATCTCGTATGACAATTGGAATGCTCATGGAAAGCCTTGCGTCAAAAGAAGGTGCACTGTCGGGAAATTTTGTTGATGCTTCACCATTCAAGGCCCTTAAGGAAGAGCATTTAACAATTCCACTGAATAATCACTACGAAAGGCTGAAAGATATGGGTTATAAGTTCACTGGAACTGAAACTATGATAAATGGATTTACTGGATGCACTTTTGAAGTCGATATTTTCATAGGTCTTGTATATTACCAACGCCTTCGACACATGGTATCTGACAAATTTCAAGTGCGTTCGGAAGGTCCAAACAATCCATTGACAAAACAGCCTATCAAAGGTAGAAAAATGGGAGGTGGGATTCGATTTGGAGAAATGGAGAGGGACTCATTGTTGTCACATGGTGTTGCAAATTTGATTCAAGATCGATTACTCGCTAGTTCCGATAAGCACTCGTTTAAAATATGCTCTTCCTGTGGAAGTATGATATCACACTTACAAAAAGTAGCACTGCGTAACGAAGAATGCTCTAATGATATTTGCATAACATGTAGATCGACTTCAAATATTGTGAATGTGCATGTTCCGTATGTTTATAAATATCTGATATCAGAACTTGCAGCCATGAATATCAGATTATGTGCGGACTTAAATGATTAGAGAGGTAACTTCGGTATTGAATTATTGAATTACATAGGTATTGAATTATATATGCATTGGATAAAGATTGGAGTTAGTGCCCCCATCTTTTTCCTTAACTACTTCAGACTCATGTTACACATCGTTTGGGGACTTGGACGCACGATTTATTTTTTTACGAGGAGTGACCCAATTCGTATACTGTAGCACACACAGGAGAGACGGTCTTTTACTCGTACCAGTACTTGTAAAAACCTTAAACGTACAAACATTTTAGCAAACTTCTAAACTTCTAAAATAATAAATCAATACATATTTGACATAGCTTGTAGTAATGAGTGTATCAACGCGGAAAGAATACTCGAGCATATTCTACAACAACTTAGGAATTACTCGGGAGAATCTATACGATTTTTCGGGGGAACTTCAAATTTCTAAGACATCTTTTTACCCGATTGCTTGCGCAAATTTCAGCGGAAGGATAGCAGAAGTTCTGATTTGGAATTTACACGAAACAAAGTGCGGGTATATAGTCAAAGTATACTCGGGATCAGGTAAAATTATATCAGGATATTGCTGGAGAACTTCTTTCAATTTACTTTCTTTCGATTGGGTACAAAATGATACCTTGTTATTCGTTTTTGAAAACGGGCAAGTGTTCAGTTATGGAAGTGGAAGACACCACATTCCCAGAAAAGTATTACATCTTTCGAATTTATCGATTTATGGTGTTGCGTTCTATAACAAAGGTTTCGTGGCAACAACAGGGCGAGGTTCTCTCGTGAAAGTATCTTGTGGGGACAAAATTGTGAAGTTTGTGAAAATGACTTTAAACACACAAGAAAATGTACAATGCCTAGCTATTAAAGAATGCGTTACGGGTACAGGGAAAGATGATTTGTATATTGCAACAGATTCTGGAGTATCATATTATAGACATATAACTTGTATGACTCAGATTCACAGAAAACTAATTCATAGCATTCGTTTAAGTCATGTACAAAATTTTTTAGCAGTGTATCAAAGAAATGGTATTTTATCAGTATTTGACGAAAATCTAGGAAAGATTTTATACCAAGTGAATTTAAAAATTCTTGATCCCCCAATACAAATTGCATGGGTCGCATCAGCCGCCGTAGCTCTTACGTGGAGTGAAAAAACTATTTTGGTTGGAAATGAGTGTAAGATATTGGAAATACATGGAGGTACATCTATTTTTCAGGATTGTGATGGTATGCGCATGATTTCTAGTTATTATCATGATTTTCTCCGTCCGTTACAAGGATCATGTGACCTCCATTTCTATGCTGAGGAGACCAGTACTACGGAGGTTTTCGTATATGATATTTTAAGAACATTATCAGCTGATGATAGTAAGCCCTTTCAGACGAAGAAAAGTGAGGATTTAATCTCGATAAATGACCATTTTGCTATGGCACAGTTTGTGTTTGACCGAGATGAACAGAAAAGATACATTGAGAAAGCTGTTCTAGGTTCAACTATGCTGTGTCAGACAAATTTATTTCATGTAAAAAAAGCTGTGGTAAAGTGCTGCTCCTTGTTACGTAAACTCAACCATTTACGACATCCTTCTATTGGTATGCCATTTACTGCAGTACAGTATAAATTGATATGTAAGCAGCTTTTGTTGAGGCGATTATTAATTTTTGGAAGCCATGCACTAGCCATGAGAATGTTTGAGAGTGATTCCCTTAAAAGAAGCCAAATACTGTTGGATTTGATTCGTTCGCCTTCAAATGGAAAAGGGCACTCGGAAAAGTTGTTCCTCCTGTGGAAGAAGTTTCCAGATATATTATTGTGTGACTTAATCGAACGTCCCAAAATTACAAATCGTCAAAAATATCAGATTGTTCAACTAGATCACAGAGCTCATCTACAAGTAGATTTATCTTCTGATGAATTTATGATTGGAGCCATGAGTAAGGCTATTTGTTGCAAGGACATTGATGCACAATACTTCACTATTTTCAAGTTTCTTTTGAATAAGTCTGGATCTAGCCTGGAATATTTTCTGCAGCAAAATTTTTTTTTCAATATTCTCTACTATAGATATAATGTAAGAAGCTTGCTTATACCATCATTAAAGCAGAAGTTCAGAGATGAAGTAAACAAGGCTGAATTTCATGAATATTTTGGAACAGTGTTCAAGGCTAATATGTCCCAGAGTACTTTGAATGTGAAGGGAAGTGACAACAAATTTTTAAACTCATTGAAGGATCAAAATTTTGGTATTCTTCAGAGTTACATGGAACTGATTGAGGACGGTATAATTTCTGTCCGGACAGTGAGCCTTAGAAAGTTAATTATTTTACTTGTGTTGCTAGGACGAGTGAATTTAGTTACAAAATTTTGCGATAAATATATGTTTTCTGAACGACATTACACCTTCCTTAAGGTGAAAAGTGCATGCAAAACAAAAGCATGGGACTCTCTATATGATATGGACGCAAAAAGCATTAATATCCTTTCTTTCATCGCACTCCTGAAAAAGTATAGGGCTCCTGGAAATAGAATATCTTTTTACGAAGCACAGACGAAAACAGAAAATACTCCCAAACTCTTAGAGGGTACATTGTTAGAAGCTCAAAAAGCTGCATCTGTTCTGTCTGAATCTCGGCACAACCTGACCTCCAAGGCAACAGAATACATGCGGGCATTCAACTATTACACATGACATAAGATTACTGTTTTGAACGAGAACAATGCTAGTTTGTTCGAGATAAAATATAGGAAAACGTCATTCATACAGTATGATGTAAAGTTTATTAATGTACATAAACATCTGCTGGCCTCAAAAAGGATCTAACAGACTTTCAGAAATGCATAACAATCACACATGGTTGAAACTTTCCTATTTTGGACCATCTCCTTCCCCTAGATGAGTCGGAAAACTTGAACTTCTACTAAAATATTCGTCGAACATTTCAAGTGCATTTAAAAATGCCTGATCCATATTGAAGTACTTGTAGCTTGCTAATCTTCCTACAAAGCAAACTTTACTTTCTCTCGCGGCCATCTCTTTATACTTTCCGTATAGACTCCGGTTTTCTGGATTGGGAACTGGATAGTATGGTTCTCCTTCATCACAGCTGTACTCCTTAAATATAACAGTACCTTTTCTTCTGTGAACATCTTTAGGTTGATTTGGTTTGTGCTTATATTCCACTACTCGAGTATAATCTACCTCTTCACCCGGATAGTTCAACTGTAAACAATTTTGATAGTAGCCGTCCTCAGGTTCATGATATTCTTCCTCAAATTTAAGTGACCTATATTCGAGCTTTGGTAAACCGAGAGAAGAATAATAAGAATCTATTGGACCAGTAAAAACTAAAAGATTCGACTCAGGTAGATCACCACGGACATCAAAGTAGTCTATACAAAGACGAATTGTGATATTTGGATCTTCTAAAACCATATTCTCAAAAATTTTTGTGTATCCTTCTTTTGGTAAAGCTTGAAATGGGTCTGTGAAATAACGATCATCAGTATTAGTACGAACAGGGATTCTAGCAAGCACACTTGCGTCGAGTTCTTTTGGCCACTTATTCCACTGTTTTTTTGTATAGTGTTTAAAGATAGTATTATAAAGTTCTTCACCACTTCGAGCTAGAGCACTTTCTTCGCCGTTTTTAGGTTGCTCTGCCGGAACTCTTCTCGAATTCAACCATTCTTCCATTTCTATTTCGTTGCTAACATCAGCGCCGAATAGTACATTGATTGTATCTTGACTTGGTGGTATTGGAACCATTCTATATCCAGCACCTATTTTAATGTTACCCTTCACTCTGTGTTCGTATGGAGTCCAGTCGCTAAAGTTGTTTACATATTTCCAAACACGAGAAAACTTAGTGTGGAATAGGTGCACTCCATATTGTGAAATCCTGATACCATGTCTGTTGATGAAATCGTAGCAGTTACCGCCGATATGTTTTCGTTTATCAATTATCAAACTTTTCAGATTGTATCTTCGAGAGGCTTGTTCAGCAAAAACGCAACCAGAGATCCCTGCTCCAACGATGATCAGGTCAAAGTTTTGAGGTAACCCCTTCAAGCCTGTAAACCAATTTGGACATGATTGATTCCCCAATTGCACACTCAAATCCATGATATGCCAGCTATTACTCGTATTAATCTTTGGTTTTCCCTGCGGACTCTTCGCACCGCTTTTTCTTCTGACGTAAATTCCGTGCACAAGAGGGTAGGAGGTTGCACTCGGGGAAAGCCTGAAAATCTTGAATTTTTGTAAAAGCAGACGCAAAAAAAAATGAAAAAATCAAGAAACAAAAACGAGAGAGCCGAAAAGAAGGCAGGGGGTCATGCCCATTCGGGCTCTCGGCCTTTCTGCCAGTCTCGCAAGAATTGAAGGCGATACTTGAAAAGAATTTTCGTCCGATTTGGGCTCTCCAATATTCACAAACTTCTCTTACGATTATTACTGTATTCGTGACATTTAGAACACAGACATATCATCATCGTTATCATTGATTGAAACGAGACGATCTCGAAATCAGATAGCAAATATGGCTTCTTCAAAGAAGAAAATTTCTTACTTCTATGATCCGGAAGTCGGAAACTTTTACTATGGACAGGTACTTACTTCTCACGATTTTATTTTAACCGAATCACAACTTCCACAATCGTATACGATTACATGGAATGTTTTTTTATTAATATCATAAATCAGTATCTACTCGTACCATATTTCAATAAACTTACTTTCTTTCTTCGAAAATGTAGGGACATCCGATGAAACCTCACAGAATGCGCATGACACATAACTTACTATTGCATTATGGCTTATATAAAGAAATGGAGGTATTGTTTTTTCCCTTAATCATCATAATATGACATCTTTTGCACAGGTTTTCAGACCAGAGCTCGCTAATGCTGAAGACATGACACAATTCCATAGCGATGAATATATTGAATTTTTACGCATGATTACACCAGATAACCAACATGAACATATGCGCCAACTGAAAAGGTTTAATGTCGCTGAGGATTGCCCGGTCTTTGACGGCCTTTTCAACTTCACTCAGATATATACGGGGGGTTCTATCGGTGGTGCCGTAAGATTAAATCACAAGCTGGCAGATACAGTAATAAACTGGGCAGGAGGTTTACATCACGCAAAGAAGGCAGAAGCAAGTGGATTTTGTTACGTAAATGACATCGTGTTAGCGATTCTTGAGCTACTCAAGGTTCACAGTCGAGTTCTTTACATCGATATTGATATCCATCATGGTGATGGTGTTGAGGAAGCATTCTATACAACTGACCGTGTAATGACTGCATCTTTCCATAAATTCGGTGAGTATTTTCCTGGAACTGGTCACTTACAAGATGTTGGTCAACATCAAGGTAAATATTATAGTGTAAACGTACCATTGAAAGACGGTATTGATGATGAAACTTATGACCATCTCTTTAAACCGATTATGGAAAAGATAATGGAAGTTTTTGCTCCAGATGCTATTGTATTCCAATCTGGTGCTGACAGTCTATCGGGAGACAGGCTAGGATGTTTTAACTTGTCTATTCGAGGGCATGCGGAGTGCTTGAAATACATGAGTACGTTCAATGTACCTCTACTAGTCCTTGGTGGAGGTGGATACACCATTCGTAATGTGGCACGCTGCTGGACGTACGAGACTGGCTGTTTACTAGGCCGTGAACTAGAAGATGTGCTGCCTGCTAATGATTATAGTGAGTATTTTGGACCAACAAACACACTTCATATAACCCCTAGCAATATGGAAAATCAGAATACACGTGAATATATCGATGGCATACGTAATCGTATTCTAGAGAATCTATCAAAACTTCCTGCCAGACCAGGTGCACCATTTTATCAAGTTCCACCAGACTTGGTGAGTGCACAAACGCAAGACATGAATATGGAGCCAGATTTGTCAGAAGGGGAAGATAGAGGAGGAATCTATCTAGATTATGGTAAGAATGAAGATGATTTTCGTGTTACAAAGAATGTCTCCGAGCCAGTCGGCACAAATCCGCAAGGAAGGGAAGACGCAGAGAAAGATATGAACGAAAATAAAGAGAAGTCACAGGAACTCCCGGACAAAGATGATATATAAGTAAGATATTCGTAAAAGGGTTCCATTCAGTAATTCACTACTTTGTTTCGTCAAGCAGATTCATGTAATAATCAGCTTCCGATTCGTCTAAAACAGCAAATTCTTTATTTTCATATGCAACTGCAATCGAACAGTTTGAGGTAGATATATTTTCGTTCGCTTGTTGTGCTTCTCCAAGTGCTTTGATTGCATGCTTAATTAACTATTCTGAATGTCATATTTAGTAATAAATAACTTGAAATTTCGCACCTCTACACGACTGCATTCTTTCAAGGTGTCTATATACTTTTCTAAATAAGTTTTCGAGGCTTGTGAGCGAGAGCCTTATTATAAAATATCTCAGATTTAATTCAGTTTTCAATCGAAGTAGCTATTTTATACCTAATGCAAAGCAATCATATTCGTACAAGTTACCAGAGGGACACACGTGAAATATAGATGTCCCAGAATTATCTAAGCCGGCCAATATCAAACCAACACCATATGGTCGTCGAGATGATCTTTGTGTTTGACCCTATTAAATTTTGTAAAGTTCTTTCTTGTTATATACATATGATATATAAGTTCTCACCTGCAGTTTTCTTGAAATAGTATCTGCAAGCTGGGAAAGTGGAGGAGAAGATCCATATATAAACTTCGATTTTGTGCATTCAGCACGTAACTGTTCAGTCAAGAGAACTGCGTCGGATGCGAGCCCTGAAACTGCAATACCAATATTATTATCTATTTTGAATATTTTTTTCTGTTGTTTCGATTGGTTCGGAAGTTCTCGATTTAAGGTCACCAGCACTACGGTTGTCGCGTTCTTCAACGAAAATTAGATTTCTTCGTTCACACATGCCTTTAACTGACTTACCTTACATCCAACCACGGCACCGCCCTGTTTCACAGCTTCCAGAGCATCTGATAAGGAGAAAGTAAAACAAAAAGGATGCTTTTTAATTTAGACGCACACTCGATCTGGTGCAGACGCCCCTGCGGACTCCACGTCAGCACATCCTTCAAAACGAAGATTAATGTTCCCTATAGCTGCTAAAAAATGTATATTACCTGGTCATACTGGTTGCGGAACATAAATACTTTTGTGCTTATTGAATCGTGCGAGAAAGAGCGTTCGAATTGATCAAAAGTAAGATGCGTGAAAGTCAAAGAAAATCATGCACGGGTGAAAACAAGAATGCAAGAAATATCCCTCATGGAAAACATGATGGAAAAAATGTTGGATAATACGCGTAAAAAAAATTTGGTGACCCGGAGTCGACGACGACCAATTGAAATGCATCCAAAATAAAAAACCTTATTCGCTTGACGAACGTTCTAAATACGTAATAGTAAGAAACAAAAAAAACAGGTCGACCCTCAATAATATTCACGCACCACGCGCTAACATAGAAGAAGTAAATTAAAGTATGCCTAAGGATTTTACCGAGGATTCTGAGCATGGTCCGCTCTCCGTTTTGGTTAGCGCAATAAAAACAAATTCGCAAGTCCTTATTAATTGCAGAAATAATAGAAAATTATTAGGTAGAGTTAAAGCTTTCGATCGCCATTTGAACTTATTGCTCGAAAATGTGCAAGAAGTTTGGACAGATCGAAATAGCCAGAAAGAATCTAAGACGCCTTCAAGCAATAAAGATCGTTTCATTAGCAAACTCTTTCTTCGGGGAGATTCGATCATTTTAGTTTTGAAGAACCCAAAATGAGTGCCTTACGAGTCGCGTACATATATTTTTTTGAAAAGATTTTCCTTATTCTTCTCATACTCTTGTGTCTGCTGAAGCTTGGTCAACAGAGTTGCAGAAACAGATAATAAAAAAATGAACCCACGGTATTTGCATGGTTACAAAATGCACTTGTGTGAGTACTCGTATTTGTATTGCATGAAGTAGGAATGAAAATGTACTCGCGTGGCGGCCTAGTTTTATTATTTTATGACTTAACCAATCCATCGATGAAAGCACCACACATGAGAGACATTCGTGGCAATTGAAAGGATGCTATGTGCGTAAAGCAACTTGAAGAACCACGAATCAATAAAGTACTGTTTAGAACGATCTCAGCTTTGTCATTTTGAAGTGAATCCATATGATTATGAACAGAACTCATTATCCCTTTAACGCGCACTAGTGGAGCCTCTCGCTCGAGAATTCTGGAGTCTGCTGTTGCAATTATCGTGTTAGGAACATTTCTTTTGTCGATTTTTGATGACGTCGGAAGCATAATTAATTCTGAACTCGGCTCCATCACTGTTAAGTGATCAGGAGAAATTCGATTGTAATCACATATCATAACTATCCCTGCACTTCTCTTCTCCTTATTTAGCACTCTTTCAATACTTTCAATATGTATTTGTGCTAAAAAAAGTTTACTATGTCTATCAATCTTTAGCTCTTCACACTTGACGCTAAAAACAAAACTCTGTTTGAAAGTTAGAATGTCCCAACCTGTAATACTAGTAAGTGATGCACATAAAAAAAAGCTTCCAACAGTGGCAAGGGAATTAATCTTCCCAGAAAAAGTCGAGTCCGAAAATACGGTAATCTTGTCAAGTTGTTCGGCACACCATATGCAGATATTTGATGAGGAAGTCAAAAGCATTGAGCTATCTTGACTAAATGCTCCAACTTCTACTACTTGCTCATTGAAATATTTACTTGTTGTTTCACAGCTCCATGAACTGGAAGTTCCACTTTTTTTTGACCACAATTTGATACTGTCCTTACCAGCAGTAAATGCTCGGTAGGAACCACGATATTTACTAATGCCTATAGTACGTATCGCAGGCTGGTGTGGAGATTCACAGCAGCCAACTAACTGATAACATACATGTCTTTTCATTGTAATTTGCTCCCATACTTTGAGTGTCTCGATGCTATTGATACTAGTACCAATCTTGTTTTTACTATCCACTGTGAATAATATCATGCCATCTTCAGAAAAACTCGCGATGGTAACTCTGTATTTAAAAGTTGTTGCAGGGCTATCATCTGTACCTTTGAATACTTCGCCAGTTATTTCTAAACAAGTTATGTGCTTATCAGCTTTATAGTCAAAAACTTGAATTACAGAGCCTGTATTTACCATCAATAAATTTTCCTGCTGAAAAGGGATAGCATACATAGCATTTATAGAGCGAACACTGCGACAGCTCCTATTATAAGTATCGTTTGTTATACCTCTTAGTATTTCTTCTAGACTCAAATTTGGCAAACTCAGAAGATATGCTGAGTTATCTACACCACAAAGAACAAACTGGGATACATCCGTGTTCAGACGAATTATAGTAGATATTGATGTACCTATTCGAGGTAAAAAGGATTTTCGACCTTCTGAGATGGACCAAACGACAAAAACTTCTTCACTTGCGCATGACAATAAGCTCACCCCATCCAGTGTAAATTTTAAAGCAACGATAGCCGTAGAATGCCAGTGAAGTGTATTGTGAGGAAAGTCTTCTCTAATTTCTCCACTTCCAGTTTTTCTTAAATTTTTATGGGGAACAAAACCCCCATCTTTTCTTAACGTCAATCCATAGTAGCAAGTAATTCGTCCTGTAGTATCCCCAACTGCAACAATTTTCTCATTTGGACATATTGCAACAGAGGTAATAGTTTTGGAATGACTTATACGAATAAAATCCGAAACTCTGCTGTTTTGCTTCCCTTTTAAAACATACCATAGAATTAAAGAGCTACGCTCAAATGCACATTGTAATGCACCATTAGGGCTACATACTAACTTTGGCGCTCGTGCAGCCTTCAATACCTTTTCTATTATCTTCCTCTTTGTGATTGAGAGTGCCCAAACTCTGCCTCCTCCACCTTGCTTTTGCGTTGAAAAGAATATCAAATCGTTTCTTGTAGAGCCTACGGGACAAGACATAGACTCAATAGGGCCCGGCACTTCAATAAATGTGTAGACTCCGTGTTGAAAATCCCAGAACCCAATTCTACTGTCAAGAGAAGAAGTTATTAGAAAATTACTATCTTGTGGGTCGAAAATACAGGCTGTAATTTCTTTCGTATGTCCGGTAATACTCTCGATATATTTCCCACTTTCTCTGTTATAAACTTTCACTACTTTATCACATAGAAGTAGTAGTAGCTTATCATCAGGAGAAAGGATTCCTTCCCTCTTTGAAAAATATCCTGCCGTTGAGTGTTTAAAGTCCATTCTGTCAAGCCGCCAGACTAAGAATTCTTCGTCTCTGGGATTTGGTCAGATCTATTTGCAAGTATGTCAAACAAAGTGTAGTTGACGGAACATTCGCACTCACACACAGCCGCGCTTTTAAGAGTGTATCGAGCAACTCCTCAGTTGTAATGCCCTGCACCTAGTATAAGGTTCTAACTATGCTCGCCCAATCGAAAAGAAGAAAAAATTTCTTGTCCATCAAGTCCACAACCATGGGGCATTTAGGGGCAAAGGGGAATGGGCGTACTCGGCCTTTTGCAACGGAGAAAAAAATAAAAAAGGACTGTGGGTCCATCTGTCCTGTCCATTTTTATTTTTTTTGTATTTTATCCTCCTCTCACAGAACGCCAACTCACAACAAACACAGCATATGTGACAACATAGGACAGCTAGGCGAGAGAGCGATCGCACTCACACGCACGCACATTTCAGCACACAAAAATGCAGCCTCTTCTGTCGAAAAATAATGACAACGACGACGACGACGACGACGACGACGAGAAAAGAAGAAGAGAGAAGAAGAAGAAGAAAGAGATGAAGAAGAAAGAGAAGAGGAAGAAGAAAGAGATGAAGAAGAGAGAGAAAAGAGAAAAGAAAACGACGACGATTCACACGACGATTCAGAAGAAGAAGACCACCGCTGAGGAAAAGGAAGAAGAAGAAGAAGAATCAGAATCAGAGGACGAGGACGAAGGAGAGAAACACCACCGACAACAGAAACGGAGACGCTACGACCACCACCACCACCACCGCCACCGAAAAGGGTCGTCTTTGCCCGTCGTGGTCGGCGGGGCGAAGAGGAAGAGAATTGACGTTGCTGATGTTGAGGAGGCGTTAGAAGTAGAATTAGAAGAAGAAGAAGAAGAAGAAGAAGAAGAAGAAGAGGAGGAAGAGGAAAAGGAAAAGGAGGGAAATGAGGAAGAGAAACCAGTATTGACGAAAACGTACGACATTACGGCGTGGAAAGAAGAAATCGCCAAGCACAAAAGAAGCAGCAGACAAACGACGACGCGGAGAAGGAAAAACGACGACGACGACGGCGCTTTGGGTGGTACTAGTGCTCGAAGTGACACCACCAGAGCTGAGCTAGCTACTGCTGATAATACTGCCAAAAGTGGTGGCGGCGGCGAAAATGCTATTAACGACGGTACTCACAAGAACAAGCGGTTTTTGCTGCGAGTACCGCTTTGGGCGCAAAAATCAGCGCTCGCGCAGAGCGCGGTTTCCAAAGCGTTTAAAAGAGAAACTATTATTAGTACGAGTGATGACGAGAAAGACCAACGCGAAGAAGCGTCCCCAGTACCACCATCAGCAGCAACAGGAGGAGGAGGAGCATCGAAAGCATCATCATTTGAACAGGCGTTGAGAGCAAACAGAGCGACGCAAGCGTGCGCGAAGGAAATGTTGGAAAGCATAGATGCGTTGATTGAACGAGACGCTTTGAAAATTGAAGAAATCAAGGAACTTTGGCAAAGTCGCAAATACCAACAGACGCAATCAGAAGATGAAGAAGAAGAAGAAGAAGAAAAAGCGAAAGAGGAGCAGAAAAATAATTTTGCCGCTGCCGACGCCTCTTCTTCTCTCGCAGATGGTGATGAAGGTGGTGGTAATAGTGATGGAAAGAACGCACTTTCGAGACAAAGACCAAGAAGGAGAAACGACGACTGCGACGAAGAGTTGGAAGCAATCGCGAATAACGTCGGGAAAATTCTTCGAAGAAAAATGGGCCGTCCTCCGTCGAAGAAGAGTAACAAAGATAACATTAGCACCACCGACAACGACGAAATCAATAATCATTGGTCGTCCCCGTCGGCGTCGGCGTATTTTCAGGTGGTTGGAATCGCGAGCGAGCTTGAAAACGATGACGACGATAAATTATCTCCAAAAGCTCTTCTTCCAAACGATATAAACAACGGTAACAACGATTCGGCTTTCGCGAGAAACGTCGAGCGTAAGATTCCCTTGCACTTCAACGATGCCTCTAGTAACGGTTTCAAACCTTGGTCGGAGAAAGACGATTTGGCTTTAACAGAAGGCGTTCGCTTGTATCTGCTCGAGAAGAGACGTCTGAGGAAACAAGTCGACTTGGAAGAGTTGGCTGGGGAGAAAATAATCCCAGTTGAAGACATTTTAACAGACGTTTCGAGAGGATGGCAAAGCGTTTGGGAGAACTGTTCTTCTCGCCGTTCTTCATCGACAACGACGCCAACATCGATCGATGACTGGTCCGCGGTTCGAAACCTGTGCGTTTTTAAGAAGAAAACTGGCGCCGATGATGGTAATAATAAAGAAAGAGAAGAAGACGATGACGACGATGTGGATCACAATAAGCTGGCGCTGTCGAGAACGCCTGACGATTTGCGTTTACGATGGATACACGCGGTTGATCCGAGGATAGCATCGACGATAGATTCTTCTTCGGAAAAAAAGACGGCGACTTCCTCCTCGAACGCGGCGCTGTGGAGCGAAGAGGAAGACACGTTTCTCGCTTCTCTCGTCGAGGAAGATGCATTAGAAGAAGAAACTGGTGGTTTAATAGAAAAACGCAAGTGGTTTCGAGTAGCGAACAATTTGAACGTGCACATGAAACAACGCTCGAGGAGTGGAACAACAAAACAGGGCGACGATGTTGACGACGACGCGGGGGAGGAGAAGAAAGAGGAGAATTTACGGCGACAGTTGTTGCTACGATCGCCGTTTCAGTGTCTCCATCGATACCAGACTATCTTGAACAAAAATATAACCCGCTCCAAATGGACGAGCGAAGACGATTGCGCTCTCCAGACTTTTGTCCAAGAGTGCGGCCAAGCCAGATGGAACGAGTGCGCAAGATTCTTACCAGAATATGGTCACACTGCCACGCAGTGCAAGCATCGCTTTTTAAAGGTGATGCAAAACAATTCAGAGAAGGAGTACAAAAAAGGTAAGTGGACGAAAGAGGAAGACGAAGAGTTGAAGGCGATTGTTTTGGGGGAACAAAAAGACGGAGAAGAAGAAGATGAGGAGGATCAGGAGGAGGAGAGAGAGAAAGAGAAAAACAATACTAATGCTGAGAGTAATGCGATTCCGTGGTCTCTCGTCGCGAAGAAAATGAGCACGAACAGAAGAGACAAGCAATGTCGAGAACGATGGACGAACATTTTACAACCTTGTCTTTTGAACGAACAGTTCGGAACCGCGACTGGGATGAAGAGAAAATTCACTCCGAAAGAAGACGCGATGTTGTTAGTTTTGCACGCGAATTTTATCGATAAGAAGGAGAGGCGAAAAGACTGGTCCGTCTTTGAATCGACCGAGGTTCTCCCGGGAAGATCGGTGAAACAGTGTAAGCAACGCGTGGCAACGTTGTTGAAGAAGAAGAAAGAAGTCGAGATTCGAGAAAGGCTTGAGCGAGAAATTACCAAGGAAAAGAACAAGGGGAGCGGTATGCAGCGCCTTGTATTCTGGTTGCAGCAGCCGTTGAAGTGAAGATTAACTTCTGAATAAGAAGTTCTATTACTACGCAAGGTGAAGAAGGTGAAGAAGAGGAAATAAATACTCGTATAAGTAAAATACGTTTTCGACATAATAAAAACTTAGCGTTGTGTTAATCAAACTCCTTTTCTTTCACGTCGTAATAAAACCATAACCTCTCTGCTCGAGTGTATATGCGCGCGTTCTCTTCCTCTTTCTCTCTTTCCGTTAAACTCTTACTCTTCTCTCTCCCTCTCTCTGATACATTATATAAATTCTAAAACCAAATATTTTTGTGTTCACATCCTCGTTCCCTCTTCTCTGCGAAGAAAAGAAAAAGTTTTGACGACAAAAACATTTACTTACCGGCGGCAACCGCGACTCTTTCCGCGGCTTCGAACGCCTTGGCGCACGCGGCTTCGTCGACGGCACCAGCGCATTGCTTACCCATTTGAATCAACGCGGCGCCTCTGCCTTCTTCGAGGACTTCATCGGCCGGGATGAGGTTCAAGCCGTTAACCAACTCTTGGGCGACCATGCCGGAGATGGAGATCATCGCCAAGCGGCCGTTGTTGATTTCCTTCAATCTCGCTTCGGCCATGTCTTCAGCGGTCTTGTTGTTGGACAAGCCGAGCGGGTCAAAGCCCCATTGGCCCGGGACGTAGTCGTCGTTCAAGGAGAACAACTCGCTGGTGAACGGATCAGACCAGCCTTTTTGGACGCGAGTGGATTCCAACAAGAAGATGGTGGCGCCAACCAAGCCCCAAACCAACCCCGGGGTTTGTTGGAAGTGGTCGATGGCCGGACCGGTGACTTGCGCGTCAAACAAGAACGAAGAGCCTTCGACTTGTTCGCCGACCAAGAAACCGACGGTGGCAATCATAGAGACGCGACCGTGCGTGATCTCGGCTTCGCGGAATCGTTGCAAGTCGCCGCCGTTGATGCCTTTGCAGAAGCCGAGGATGTCCAAGCCTTCCGGGAACGGCGCGCACGCGCCGTCCAAGCCAGCCGCAGTCGCTTCCTTGATGTCCGCGTATTTTTTGGATTTGTCAAAAACGCCAGATCCAGACGCGCGAACCGTCGGCTATAATGTTTTATTATTATTATTATTATTATTATGTTTGGTGGTGGTGGTGGTTTGAAGAAATAAAAATGTCGTCGTCAGTTAAAAATTTTTTTCTTTTTTTTTGAGCCACACACACGCAGTCAGCAGAAAACGAGTCAAAAGTGGTACTTTTTCTCTTTTTTGATGACGTGACGCATTCTCTCTCTCTTTGAGCAAAAACATGTCAAAAGAAGAGAAGAGAGAGAAAGAGAGAGAGCTCAATACTTCTTCTCTTTTGTCTTCTTCTTCTTCTTCTCGATTGTATCAGAAGACAGAGAGTAAAAGAACGAAAGAGAACGAAAGAGAGAGGAAAGACGCGCGCGTTTGGAAAGAAAGAAGAAGAAGAAAATGGAAAAGAAAAAAGATTATAAACGAGACGACGATTCAGACGCGAGTAATCTTTTCCATTTTCCTCTTCTTCTTCTTCTTCTTCTTCTTCTTCTTCTTTGTCCGGTGATGAGTGCGCTTTAAAACGCGACGTGAAAGAAGAGTAAGAAGAAGAAGAAGAAGAAGAAGAAGAAGAAAGAGTCGTCGCACCTTAGCCAGAGATGCCATGATAGTGAGAGCCATTTTTATTCGTAGTGTGTGTACGTGAAGAGCGTGTGGTTTGTGGTTGTTTTTTTGTGGCTGACGTGTGTTTTTTTAAACTCGAAAACAAAAAGAACAAAAGAGAGGGGAGACAAAAGTTCTTTTTTTTTTTGCTTTTTTTCACCATCATCATCATCATCATCATCGATATCACTCTCCATGGACCGTATGCATGATGAATACATCACTCCTGTGGGGGAGGGAGTTTTAAGTGCCTCGACAACCTCAATCGCACACATCCAAATCCAAATCACATCATCTTCTCGCTTGACTTTTTCTTCTTCTTGACTTCTTCTTCTCTAAAGAAATGAAGCGAATATTGTGCGCGGTGCCAAAAACTACCATGTGTGGAAGCACAACCAGAGAAGGGAAAATGAACAACAACAACAACAACAACAACAACGACATGAATACTACGAATACGAATA
>JACLAA010004735.1_pt1 | contig 39339 bp, 39 predicted proteins | sample 8027891 | NCBI WGS metagenome assembly JACLAA01 (sample SAMN15724900, study PRJNA655200) | protist metagenome | isolation source: fluorescence activated cell sorting (FACS) single amplified genomes of... | place: Spain: Blaines Bay Microbial Observatory, Mediterranean Sea | collected 2016-01-19 | reverse complement strand
CTAGGTCAAGAGGGCTCACCCTCCCAGGAAAAGATCCAGCGTGGAACGGCGACAAAGGAAGCGTTTTTTTCACGGCGGTCTTTTATCGTATTACAAAACATTTAAAAAACGATGGAGTACCCCTTTTTAATTTTTTCATTATTCCTTTAAAAGTAAGTGTATGTACGACGACCTAAAAAATCATAAGTCAACGAAAGCGATTGTTTTTTTCTTGTATAGAAGGAAAAGTGGCTCAATCTGGTTAGAGCGTTGGCCTGTCACGCCGAAGGTTGCGGGTTCAAGCCCCGTCTTTTTCGTTCGTATTTAAAATTTTAGGTTAGTCTAATATCGTCATAAACTTTTGCTGATCCCCTTTTCTTATTAGATCATCAAAATTAAAAAAGCATTTCTTTCATATTTACTTTTTTGTACTTAGTAACAAAACTGATAATGCTTTATTTTAGCAGCTTTTTTTATGACCTCCTCTTGCTTAGTTGAGGCTGCCTTTTTTAGAAGGATCTCCACTTTTTCAGAATGTAGCGCAGTTGGTAGCGTACCTGTTTTGGGAATAGGGGGTCGTATGTTCGAATCATGCCATTCTGAAAGTTTTATTTTTTTTAGATTCATATATATCATTCTGATATGCCTACTATAAACCAGTTGTGTAAAAACACAAGAAAACAAAGAAAAAAGCCTAATTCTGCACCGGCATTAAAGGGCCACCCTCAACAAAGAGGTGTGTGTTTAAAAGTTTTTACACGAACACCGAAAAAACCAAATTCTGCTTTGCGAAAGGTCACTCGTGTTCGCCTTTCTAACGGCGAAATCGTTTACGCGTATATTCCAGGAGAGGGTCATAATTTACAAGAGTACTCCTCTGTTCTTGTTCGAGGGGGCAGAGTTAAGGATTTGCCTGGAGTAAAATATCATTTAGTTCGCGGTTGTTATGATTTAACAGGTTTAGAAAAACGGAAAACATCCCGTTCAAAATACGGGACAAAAATGCATATTTGAAAATAACAACAATGGTTACTAAAGTCTCTAATAAAAAATTGTTAGAATTATTGACTCTTTCTCTTACAAAAAAAGGAAATAAGCATGTTGCTGAATTAATAGTGTCAGATTTATTTTTGGTACTTCGTAAACAGTACAAAGTATTTCCGTACACTACGCTACATCAAGCTGTTGATAAAGTCAAGCCGCTTACAGGATTTCGAAATGTTAAATTGCGGGGTTCTTCCTATAAGATACCTTTTTTCTTAGAGGAAGACCAACAATTAAAAATGGCCCTTTCTTGGCTTGTTTCTTCAGCCAAGAAGTCCAAGTCCAAGATAAGCACTTCTTTAGCAAAAGAATTGATTCAAGCGTCCACGGGTCAAGGTGACCTTATTAAAAAGCGTAATGAAATACACAAATACGCGAATCAAAATAAAGTTTTTGCCCATTATCGATGGTTTTAATCTCTCTTATTTAATAAAATGGTATATATAACAACTTTTTTAGGTGTGAGCACTACACTTTTCTTAATTGGGGTCCTAGGGATAGTCCTTAATAGAAAAAACATCCTTATTATTTTAATGTCTGTAGAGCTTATGCTGTTAGCGGTAAATATAAACTTCGTTGTTTTTTCTGTGTACTTAGACGATCTTATCGGACAAATGTTCGCATTATTCATTTTAACTGTTGCGGCGGCGGAATCCGCAATAGGTCTTGCTATATTGGTGGCCTATTATAAGGTTAGAAACAGTATAGCTGTTGAAAGTATCCAAATGTTAAAGGGATAAGCTTAAACTAATGCCTTTTTAAGGTACTGTATTCTCCTCCTTAATAAAAGCGGAATAGTTCAATCGGTAGAACGCCGGAATCATAATCCGTATGTTGGAGGTTCAAGTCCTCTTTCCGCTAATTTTTGATTTAGCCTTAAATCTAAAGCAATTTGCTATTCGAAAATTGAACCCTCTTATTTATAAAATTTAAAATTATGTTGTTTGTAAACTTATTTGAAAACGATTTTAAGCTTTTTTTACCGGAGTTTTTTCTTGTTACAGCTATTCTGACAATCGTTTTATACGGTTCCTTTTATAGTGTATCAAGGGAACATAATTATCCTCTAATCAATGTTTCAACTTGTTGGGCCAGTGTTTTTACATTAGTGAATACTTTTTTTTTAATCGTGTTTACTAGAGACGTTTCAGGAATAATCTTCAATGGAACCTTTATTTGTGACTTACTTTCCCAAAATTCCAAGTTGTTTATTATCGCAGCAACCATAGTGTGCTTGTTAATAAGTCTTCCATATATTCGAAATTATAAGGTTAATTCTTTTGAATACTTTTTATTAATCTTGTTAAGTGTTTTTGGTTTAATGCTTTTATGCAGTTCTTTTGATTTAATTTCTGTGTACTTAGCAATTGAATTGCAAAGTTTGTGTTTATACGTTTTGGCTGCTTTTAATAGGGAGTCTGCGTATTCTACCGAAGCAGGACTAAAATATTTTATTTTAGGTGCTTTCGCTTCAGGTCTTCTTCTTTTTGGTATTTCTATAATTTATGGTTTTACTGGAACAACTAATTTTGAAGATCTTCACATGCTTTTTGCTCTTGATACGGAAAACCAGCGTGCGATACAAACTGGTCTTATTTTTATAAGTTGTGCCTTCTTGTTTAAAATGGCGGCTAGCCCTTTTCATGTGTGGTCTCCGGATGTATACGATGGTGCTCCGCTAAACAGCACAATTTTTTTTGCGGTGGTTCCAAAGATTGCTTTAATAGTTATCTTTTTGAGACTTTTCGTTTTTTGTTTCGGGACCCAACCAGATTATTGGCAGTACTTAGTTTCTTTTTGTGCTGTTGCTTCTGTAGTTACAGGATCTTTTTTAGCATTGAAACAACGTAAAATAAAGCGCCTCTTGGCTTATAGCTCTATAGGACATGTTGGTTATATTCTGATAGCATTATCGTCAGGAAGTTTGGAAGGGTTTCATGCTTCCGTTATTTACATTGTTACCTATATGCTAATGAGTGTAGGTATTTGGTCTGTCACCAGTTGTTTAGAAAGGGAACATCCTACAAAGCGCACGAGAACCCTTACAGATTTAGCTATGATTTCTAAATCTAATCCGGTGCTCGCTTTTAGTACTTCCATTTTATTGTTCTCAATGGCGGGTGTTCCCCCACTAGCAGGTTTTTATGCGAAGTTTTGCGTATTTTTAGCCTCCATTAATGCTTCTATGTATGTTTGTTCTATTATAATTATATTAGCCAGTGTGGTGTCTACGTATTACTACATACGCCTAATAAAAACGGTTTACTTTGAAAAGATCACGACTAAGGTTTTTTATAAGCCTATATCAAAAGAAATTTCTTTAGTATTAGGCTTTTCTTTTTTCTTCACTTTCTTTTTCTTCGTTAACCCAAACTTATTGTGGTTGATTACCTATGAAATGGTTCTGTGTGTTGTACAATAATTCGAAACCCCCTGATCTTTTGTTGACCTTTCATTTTAAAAGTTAACTAAAGATAGTGTTATTTTCATATAATTAGTACACACCCACAATGTTTTTAAATGTAGTTTTTATGGTAATTGTAGCCTCAGTATTGGCAAGTATTTTTGTTATATACATGGATTTGAAGGACAGCGTGCTAGCAGCCTACTCAACCATCAGTCTAGCATCTCTTTATAATTGGCTAGTTAAAAAAAAACCATTACGGAGATCACGATCGGTCTACGACGAGGCATTTTATTGTTTATCATTGCCGAAATAATTTTCATAGTCCCCTTTATAGAAGGAGCAATTGCTTCTAGACTGTTCGAACCAGTCTTTCAATGGTTCTCTGCTACGTTATTATCGTCCGGAGAGATAATGTCAGTTTTTAATATTAATGATTTGGGTGGACTCCAAGATTATCACAAAATTATCTTTTTTTGTGTTGCTTTACATTTTTCCGCAATAGCTATTATTAAGTGGCTTAATTCAGCGACACTGGGAGCAACAAAAACCTATTCCATAATCGGATTAGTCTCAATTCTTACAGTGTTTTTAATCGTAAAGATGAATGGATTTGAAAAATTGATTTCGATAGCAGTGTGTTCCCCTATGGATTTTCCAATTTCTGGGGTAGGACCCGCTTTTATCGCCGTATTCATCTTTCTATCGATAACAGTCTCTCCCATGAAAGAAGTTATTATATAGATTAAGTTATTTTAAAAAATACTCACAGAAGCCTAAAAGAAAGTATTGAGTATATTGGGATTTGAACCCAAGACCCGCGGATTAAAAGTCCGATGCTCTACCAGCTGAGCTATATACTCTTAAAGCGAAAGACTTCGCTTTTTCGCATAGAGAATAATACTATGCGTTTATTAAGAGTGTCCCTGAAACATTAACTCTTTCTAGATTCTGGAATGAAAGGATTCGAACCTTTGAATGCCCGCACCAAAAACGGATGCCTTTCCACTTGGCTACACTCCAAAAAACAAAATTCTCCCTAAGTTGGACTTGAACCAACGACCAAGTGGTTAACAGCCACTTGCTCTACCGGCTGAGCTATTAGAGATTTTTCTTCAATACGATAAAAAAATCGAATCTTTTGTTAACTTCTATTTTTATCGTGATTACATTTCTAGTTTTAAGCCGTAAAAAAAGCTATAAAATTTCATATAAAGAAGAAAGTGGCTTGCTTGAATTAAAAAGTAAAATTCTTTTATTCATTTTTTTTCAATATTACTTCTTGTCTTTTTTAATCTTACAAAATTATTTTTTACATGTCATCTATAAGTATGAATAACGCGTTGTACGCGTGGGCTTCCCGTTGGTTGTTCTCAACAAATCACAAAGATATCGGTACTCTTTACCTAATTTTCGGTGCCGTTTCTGGAGTAATGGGGACTACTCTTTCTGTACTGATTCGTATGGAGTTGGCCCAGCCTGGTAATCAAATTTTGGCAGGTAATTATCATCTGTATAATGTTATCGTTACAGGTCATGCATTTGTGATGATTTTTTTTATGGTTATGCCTGTTTTAATTGGTGGTTTTGGGAATTGGTTTGTTCCTTTACTAATAGGTGCTCCTGATATGGCTTTTCCTAGAATGAACAATATTAGTTTTTGGTTGTTACCTCCTTCTCTATTCTTATTATTGGCATCTACTTTAGTGGAAGCCGGGGCAGGAACAGGTTGGACGGTTTATCCTCCGTTAAGTAGTGTTCAAGCACATTCTGGGCCTTCTGTCGATTTAGCTATTTTTAGCCTTCACTTATCTGGGGCTTCTTCTATTTTGGGAGCGATAAACTTTATAACTACTATTTTCAATATGAGGTCACCTGGTATGACTATGCACAGATTACCACTAATGGTTTGGGCTGTCTTAATAACAGCTTTCCTATTATTGTTATCTTTACCTGTGCTTGCTGGAGCGATCACAATGCTTCTTACAGACAGAAACTTTAATACCACTTTTTTTGATCCCGCTGGTGGTGGAGATCCCGTGTTGTATCAACATTTGTTCTGGTTTTTCGGTCATCCTGAGGTATATATTTTGATTTTGCCTGGATTTGGTATGATTAGCCATATTGTGTCCACTTTTTCAAGAAAACCCGTTTTTGGCTACTTAGGTATGGTCTATGCGATGTTGAGTATCGGGATTTTAGGTTTTATTGTATGGGCTCACCATATGTATACTGTAGGTTTAGATGTTGATACTCGTGCATACTTTACTGCAGCTACAATGATAATTGCGGTTCCTACTGGTATAAAGATTTTTAGTTGGATAGCGACCATGTGGGGCGGATCTATCTCTTTAAAAACACCTATGCTTTTTGCTATAGGGTTTATCTATTTATTTACAGTAGGAGGTGTTACGGGAGTTGTGCTTGCGAATTCAGGAGTTGATATCGCTTTACATGATACTTATTATGTGGTAGCACATTTCCATTATGTGTTGAGTATGGGAGCTGTCTTTGCCATTTTCGCAGGAGTTTACTTCTGGATGAGTAAAATGGTAGGATTAAGGTACCCTGAAATATTAGGCCAAATTCATTTTTGGACTTTTTTCATAGGAGTAAATATTACATTCTTCCCAATGCACTTTTTAGGATTAGCTGGTATGCCTCGTAGAATACCTGATTATCCAGATGCGTACAGTGGCTGGAATGCTATTGCTTCTTATGGTTCGTATATTTCTGCACTATCATCAATTTTCTTTTTTTATGTTATTTACGTAACATTTACAGAAGGAGAGCGTGTTAGCAAAAGGAATCCCTGGGGATTAAAACACAATAATTAAAATTCTTGTTTTTATTATTAATTCAAGAATTTAAGAGCTTGTAGCTTAGTTGGTTAGAGCATACGCCTGATAAGCGTAAGGTCAACAGTTCAAATCTGTTCAAGCTCATCATGTATATTTAATGAATTACATGATTTTTAATTAAAAAATTCTAACAAAAGGTTAGGTGATTGAAAGCCGTGTGGTGAGCATAACTCAGTTGGTTAGAGTATCAGATTGTGGCTTTGAAAGACACGGGTTCAAGTCCCGTTGTTCACCCTATTTTTTTGTTTAGGGTTGCTAGTAAAATACAAAAAAAGTTTCTGTTTATTATGGCATTAAAAAAAAGTGAACTCTCTCTAAAGGCGAAGAATTTCACAATAAACTTTGGACCCCAGCACCCAGCTGCACATGGTGTGTTGAGATTGGTATTAGACTTGGACGGAGAAGTTGTGGAAAGAGCAGACCCCCATATAGGGTTATTACACAGGGGTACTGAAAAGCTTATAGAGTATAAAACGTATATGCAAGCTTTACCTTATTTTGACAGATTGGACTATGTTTCTATGATGGCGCAAGAGCAAACATATTCTTTAGCAGTTGAGAAATTGTTATCTTGTCGTGTTCCTTTAAGAGGTCAGTACATAAGAGTATTATTCGCAGAGATTACTCGAATATTGAATCATTTACTTGCTGTTGGTTGTCATGCTATGGATGTTGGAGCGACAACACCGATGCTTTGGGCATTCGAAGAGAGAGAAAAACTAATGGAGTTCTATGAAAGGGTTTCAGGGGCCAGGCTTCACGCTGCATACATAAGACCAGGCGGTGTTAGTCAAGACTTGCCATTAGGATTGTTGGATGACATTTACATGTTTTCGGAACAATTCAGCACTAGGGTAGACGAAATGGAGGAACTTTTAACGGGAAATCGCATTTGGAAGCAACGACTAGTTGATATTGGTGTAGTTTCTGCAAAAGATGCCAAGGATTGGGGTTTTAGTGGTGTTATGCTTAGAGGATCTGGAGTTTCTTGGGATTTAAGGAAAACTCAGCCATATGATGTTTATTCTTCTATTGATTTTGATGTCCCCGTGGGGACTAATGGGGATTGTTTTGATAGGTACCTCATTAGAATTGAAGAGATGAGACAATCTTTAAGGATCATTTCTCAGTGCATAAACACAATACCTGAAGGCCCAGTAAAATCCTCTGATGCTAAAATAGTGACTCCTTCGAGATCTCAAGTAAAAAACTCTATGGAATCGCTAATCCATCATTTTAAGCTTCACACTGAAGGCTTCTCAGTTCCTTCCGGTGAAACCTATTCCGCTACAGAAGCACCTAAAGGTGAATTTGGTGTTTTCTTGATATCAAATGGTTCAAATAAACCATATCGTTGTAAAATCAAGGCACCAGGATTTAACCATTTGCAAGCTTTGGATTTTATGAGCAAAGGTCATTTGGTTGCTGACGTAGTTACTATAATAGGAACACAAGACATCGTTTTTGGTGAAGTTGATAGATAAAAAAATCTTGCATTGAAACTCTTATCTTATGAGTTCTTTTGCTTGAAAGGAAAAGTGGCTGAGTGGCTTAAAGCATTGGTTTGCTAAATCAACGTATATTTTATTTTATACCACGGGTTCGAATCCCGTCTTTTCCAAGAATGTTTTTTGTAGTAGAAAAAATTATTTTTTTTTAATAAGAGTTTTGGCACATGATACAAACTCAAACTATTGTAGATGTTGTAGATAATTCTGGAGCTAAGTCATTAAGGTGTATAAAAGTTTTCGGAGGTTTTAAAAAGCGGTATGGTGTTTTAGGAAGTGTTATAAGAGCATCCATACAAGAGTTACGTCACAAAAGCAATAAAAAATCGGGATTTAAAAAAGGGGATCTTGTTTTTGCTTTAGTGGTCCAGGTTCGGTCGAAATCTAAAAGAAAAGATGGTCAATTTTTCAATTCTTTTAAAAACTCTGCTGTAATTATAGATAAAAATTTAAAACCGTTGTCTACAAGGATCTTGATTCCCATTTGCAACGAGTTTAGACAAAAGAACTCTGCCAAACTTGTTAGTTTAGCTCCTTTTATTTTTTAAAATGTTTTTATAATGTGGAAAAGCTATAACCGTTTTTATACCCAAACAATAAGGTCAGAAGTAGGCTCTGTTTTTTTGTGCAAAAATGTTAACGAAATCCCTTACGTTAAAAAGATATCTTTAACTAGTGTTTCCAGTAGCCCTAATAATATAAGAAATGTTTTGATGACTCTTAGTTCTCTTCAATTAGTAAGTAATAGAAAAACCAAGATAGTTACATCAAAACGATCTAATTCTTTAATGAAAATTAGGAAGGGGCAGCCTTTGGGTGCTAAAACCTTTTTAACCGGTGGTAGAGGTTTGCAGTTTCTAAGCTTTTTTACTTTAAAATTAATGCCTGGATTAGATTTGACTAGTTTATTATTCTATCATAGTGGGAATAACGATTTTAAATTTTTTGTAAAGTCATCTTCCATTTTTAGTGAACTAAGACATTTTTTTCAATTTTTTCAATTTTTACCACCAATTCAAGTTATTTTTACTTTAAAACAGCCATCCAATGCTAAACAAATTTTTTTTTGGCGGTTTTTAAAGTTACCCGTGTCCTCTTTTAGAAAAGACAATTAATTTCTTTATTCTAAAACTTTTGTTTGACACTTAAATAAATATTTTAAAAATTAGTACTTTTTATTGACATGATGTATCATATTGGCTTTATAGTAGCGAGTCTCTTAATAATTGTTATTCCATTGCTTATTTCAGTTGCTTATTTTACACTGGTTGAAAGGAAATTTATGGGATCTATGCAGAGAAGGAGAGGGCCAAATGTTGTAGGTTTTATGGGTCTTCTTCAGCCTCTAGCGGATGGATTAAAGCTTTTTGCTAAAGAAACGGTCCTGCCAAGCAACGCAAATATTGTTCTCTTTGTTTTAGCTCCTATAATCACTTTTGTATTAAGTTTAATGGGTTGGATTGTAATTCCGTTTGGTGAAGGTGCTGTAGTTTCTGATGTGAATGTAGGTATTCTTTATCTTTTTGCGATATCTTCTTTAAGTGTTTATGGAATTATTACTGCTGGGTGGTCAAGTAACTCAAAATACCCCTTTCTTGGAGCTTTAAGGTCGGCAGCTCAGATGGTTTCTTATGAAGTTTCTATTGGATTTATCATAGTGACCGTTGTACTTTGTGCTGGATCTTTCAATTTGTCTACCATTGTTTTGTCACAAGCGAAGGTATGGTATATAATACCATTGTTTCCTATGTTTATAATGTTTTTTATATCTGCTTTAGCGGAGACGAATCGGCATCCTTTTGATTTGCCGGAAGCGGAAGCTGAATTAGTTTCAGGCTACAATGTAGAGTATTCCGCAATGGGGTTCGCTTTATTTTTTTTAGGTGAATACGCTAACATGCTGATAATGAGCGGAATGACAACAATCCTTTTTTTGGGTGGTTGGTTGCCTATTTTTAACATCATGCCTTTCAACCTACTTCCTGGACCGGTGTGGTTCTCACTAAAATTGTCGATTTTTGTTATTGCCTTCATTTGGGCTCGTGCTGCGTTACCTAGATATAGGTATGATCAATTAATGTCCTTAGGTTGGAAGGCATTCCTTCCATTGTCCTTAGGGTGGTTGTTATTCACAGTTGCTTGTCTGATAAGTTTTAATTGGTTACCTGAATAAATATGATAATAAAATTACATTTGGTTTCTCATAAAAGTTTTTTATTAGATAAGTTTGTAAAAAAACTTTTAGAAGTGACAAACTTAAACAGAGAAAGCGTTAAAGTTGTATCTCTACCAATTAAGAGAAGGGTTTTTACTGTTTTGAAGTCTCCTTTTGTAAATAAAAAAGCTCGTGACCAATTTGGAATTGATACTTATAGAAAATTAGTTATATTAGAAAAAATTGATTTACTTGTTTTTTCACAATTTTTAAAGAGAATCTCTTGTAAAGGGGTTGCTTTTAAAATTACGTTAAAGGGGGGTAGTTCAATTTGGTAGAACAGTGGTTTCCAAAACCGAAGGTTGTGGGTTCAAGTCCCGCCTTCCCTGAATATATTTTTTTCCTTCAAAAAAGGAAAAAGATATTTTAATTTTTCAGTAGTGATTATAAATTTGATACAATTAGTACACACGCACAATGTATTTAAATATCGTTTTTTTACCCTTTCTAGGGTCTTTTATTGGTGGTTTCTTTGGTAGATTCCTAGGACCGCACGGTTCCGCTATTGTTACAACAAGCTGTATTGGTTCTGCTTGTTTAATGTCTTTAGTAGCTTTCTTCGAGGTTGCCTTATCTGGTTGCCCCTGTTATATAAAAATAGCCCCTTGGATAGATTCAGAGTTATTTAATGTTCCTTGGGGGTTTTTATTTGATAGTTTGACCGTTGTTATGTTAGTAGTTGTTACTTTTATTTCAACATTGGTGCATTTATACTCCACAGAATATATGTCACACGACCCGCATCTTCCTAGATTCATGTCTTATTTGTCTTTATTTACGGCTTTTATGCTGGTTTTAGTGACCGGAGACAATTATATGCAAATGTTTTTAGGTTGGGAAGGTATTGGGTTATCCTCTTATTTGTTAATAAATTTTTGGTTTACTCGTCTTCAGGCGAACAAGGCCGCTATAAAAGCGATGATTATAAATAGAATTGGGGATTTCGGGCTAGCATTAGGTATTTTTATGATATACATTTTTTTTCAGTCTATGGAATATTCTAGTGTTTTTGCTATGGTTCCTTTTTTTGCCGAGCAGCAAGTTTGCTTTTTATCGCTAAATTTTAATTTATTAAATGTTGTTGGTGTGCTGTTGTTTATTGGAGCCGTAGGTAAGTCTGCACAGTTAGGTTTACACACGTGGTTACCTGATGCTATGGAAGGTCCAACTCCAGTTTCAGCATTAATCCATGCAGCTACTTTAGTTACGGCTGGTGTTTTTCTTATGGCTAGAAGTTCACCTCTTTTGGAATATGCTAACGGAGCGCTTTCTATAATTACAATTTTTGGAGGTATGACCGCCTTTTTTGCCGCTACCACGGGTCTACTACAAAATGATCTTAAGCGTGTGATCGCTTATTCCACTTGTAGTCAATTGGGTTATATGGTTTTTGCATGTGGTGTGTCTAACTATGCTGTAGGTGTTTTCCACTTAGCGAATCACGCATTTTTTAAAGCTCTTCTATTCTTAAGTGCAGGTTCGGTTATTCATGGAGTTTCTGATGAACAGGATATGAGAAAAATGGGAGGATTGCGTAGACTACTGCCTTTTACTTATGCTATGATGTTAATCGGGTCTTTATCTCTTATGGGAATGCCGTTTTTAACCGGTTTTTATTCTAAAGATGTTATTTTAGAGGTAGCCTATGCCAAATACACCATACCAGGGCATTTTGCATATTGGTTAGGTACTTTTGCTGCATTCTTTACAGCATTTTATTCAATGCGCTTGGCTTTTTTAACTTTTTTGTCTGAGCCAAATGGTTATAGACCAGTAATAACGAATGCTCACGATTCTCCTATACGAATGGCATTACCCTTAGCCATACTTGCGGTTCCAAGTATTTTCATAGGTTTTATAGCTAGGGATGCTATAATAGGCTTAGGTTCTGATTTTTGGTCTAATGCTATTTTTGTTCACCCTAAAAATTTAAATAGTATAGATGCGGAATTCATCCCACATTCTATGAAATTATTGCCCGTAGGGCTAAGTATTACCGGAGCTGCATCCGCATGTGTCTTGTACTCTTATAAAAGTCATTCTTTGTATGATTTAAAGATGTCTGAGTATGGTAAAAAATTATACACATTTCTTAACAGAAAATGGTTTTTTGACAAAGTTTACAATGAGCACATAGCCCAAAAGATGTTATTTTTTGGTTATCATATATCATATAAAACTATTGATAGAGGTATTATTGAAATTTTTGGTCCTATGGGGTTATCTACAGCGGTAACTAAACAAGCTAATTTGATGCGAGAACTGCAAACAGGATATATTTATCACTATGCTTTCTTCATCTTTTTAGGTACTGGTGTTTTAATAGGTCTTTCTTTCTTAGATAATTCGCTTTTGTCTTTAATTGATTATAGAATTATTTGCTTGCTTGTAGCTACAGCATTTGCTTCTAAGCAAATCAAGATATCGTCGTAAAATAAAAAAAACTTTTTTATTTCGTAATAGAGAAGAAAAACATTGTCAGTATTTTTTTATTATCATGATCAAATTTTTAGTAGGGATTCTTTTAGCGGGATCCTTTTTCATCTTATTTATCCCCAAGCATCAATATTTTTTGATTCGTTTTGTGGGGAATTCCGTATCTTTTTTTACGTTTTTCGTTTCTTTGTTTTTATGGGTTCTTTTCGATGACTCCACTCCTAAACTTCAATTTGTGGAGGAAATTGTTTGGTTATCCCAGTCTAATATAAATTTCACTTTAGGAATAGATGGTATTTCTATTTTCTTCTTATTATTAACCACGCTGCTAATCCCTATTTGCTTATTGGCGAGTTGGTCTAGCGTAACTATATACGTAAAAGAGTATTTTATTGCTTTTTTATTAATGGAAGTTCTATTGATACTTGTTTTTTCTGTTTCCGATCTACTTTTATTTTATATTTTCTTTGAAAGTGTTTTAATTCCTATGTATATAATCATAGGGGTCTGGGGATCTAGAGAAAGGAAGATACGAGCGGCTTATATGTTCTTTCTTTACACACTTTTTGGTTCGGTGTTGATGCTTTTAGGTATTATTTATATATATGTACAAGTAGGGTCCACTGACTATGAAACTTTACTAAATTATAATTTTAATAGTTTGGAACAAAGGTTGCTTTGGCTCTCTTTTTTTGCCTCTTTTGCTTCAAAGGTGCCTATGTTGCCTGCGCATATATGGCTTCCGGAAGCCCATGTTGAAGCACCAACCGCGGGTTCCGTTGTTTTAGCAGGTATCTTATTAAAACTGGGGTCGTATGGATTTTTACGTTTTTCATTGCCAATTTTTCCAGAGGCTTCGTACTTTTTTACTCCACTGGTGTATACTTTATCTATTGTTGGTGTTATTTACACATCTTTAACTGCCATTAGACAAACAGATTTAAAAAGAATTATTGCCTATACTTCTGTAGCTCATATGAATCTAGTTGTTATGGGACTTTTTTGTTTTAATACTGTTGGTTTGGAAGGTGCTATTATACAAAGTATTAGCCATGGATTTGTGTCTAGTGCACTTTTTCTAGTTATAGGGGTTGTGTATGATCGACATCATACAAGAATGGTGAAATATTATAGTGGTCTTGTTCACACTATGCCCTTATTCGTTACAATATTTCTTCTTTTTACCATGGCAAATATAGCATTACCTGGTACAAGTAGTTTTGTGGGTGAATTTTTGATCTTAGCCGGTGTGTTTAAAGCTAACACGACTGGGGCTTTTTTAGGAGCTACAGGTATGGTTTTTGGAGGTGCTTACTCTTTATGGTTATTTAATCGTATATCTTACGGTAATCTAAAATTGCAATATATAGATCACTTTTCCGATATAAACAAGAGAGAATTCTTTGTGTTTTTGCCTTTAATAATCGGTACGCTTTATCTTGGATTGTACCCTGAAGTCTTTTTAACATCTTTACACTCAAGTGTGGTAAATCTTGTCGAAATTATTAATCCTAACGATTTCGGTTCTTAAAAAGCTTTACTTTAACAAAACATTATTTGTAAGGTTTATCTCTTAAGAGATAAACCTTAATTTAATCTCTATTCTTTTTTAGGGTTGAGAAGTCCCCATACCGTTTATTCAACAGCGAGGCTAGTGGTTTTTTAATAAACTTCGCTTAATTAAGAAAGTTCTAAACCATCTAATTTGTCTGCAATCCAAGAAACGTAATTTTCTAAATTAACTGCTTCTACAACTATAGGCATAAATCCATGATTTACCCCACATATTTCACTGCATTGTCCATAATAAACACCTTCTCTTTTTATGAACATAGATGTTTGGTTTAGACGCCCTGGACACGCGTCTATTTTAACACCGAAAGAAGGAATAGCCCAACTATGGAGCACATCCGCTGCGGTCACTAAAACTCTGATATGGGTATTTACAGGAAGTACTAGTCTGTTGTCTACTTCCAATAATCGAAGACCCCCACCAGTTAGATCTTCTTCCGGAATCATATAAGAATCGAAGTTTAAACTTTCTCCGCCTTCTAAACTACAATAATCAGAGTATTCGTAGCTCCAGTACCATTGATGACCAACTACTTTTAAAGTAATCGCGGGATCGATGACCTCATCCATAGAGAACAATAGTGCGAAAGAGGGTATCGCAATTAACATTAGGATGACAGCAGGAATTATGGTCCAAACAATTTCTAAAACCGTGGAGTGTGTCCATTTTTCTGCTTTGGTATTTACAGATTCCTCAAAAAGGTATATACATCTTACCATAAGCCAAGAAACAAAGACAACAATAACTGTAATAAAAAACATGATGTGATTATGGAAATTTATGATACCTTCCATAATTGGTGTGGCAGGGTCTTGAAAATCCATTTGCCAAGGTCGTGACGCATCAGCGAAACAAACTTGACTTAACACAAGTACTGTTGTTAATTTATATGAAATATTTTTTAACATTGCAAAATAAAATTTTTTTTCATTATTTAAACTTTTCTTCATATTCCTTTTCTAAAGAAGATCATACGCTAATAAGAGCTTTAAAAGAAATTTTTAAAGCTTGCTCTATAAGCATCTGAACATTTTGCCATTGTTGTGGAATATTTAGACAAGGAATCTGAAATATAAAAATCAGTTAAAAAAGGACTAAAAGGAAGTCGTGACACAGTAGAGGGCGAAAGGTCTTTAGATTTCAAACTAAAGGATTCTTTTTTAGTTAAATCCATTATTTTATAACCAGGTTTTTCCTCCAATGTTTTAAGTCTTTTTTTTAAGATTCTAAGAATTTTAAAAGAATCCCTCACTAATGCGGGACCATTTGTAGCTTTTTGCGTTTTTTGGATTCTTCCCTCTAGGTTCATGTAAAAACCCTCTTTCTCAAGAAAAGTAGTAGTGGGTAATATTAAATCGGCTTTAGCCGTAAATTCACAACCATTGGTTCCTATAAAAATAAGTTTAGTTCCGCTGGAAATTCCCTTTATTACTTTATCAAGTTCCTCTTCTCGGAACGATCCTAATAAAACACACAATTCTTGAGTGTGAATATTTGAAAACTTGAAGCTCCCTATTCCTAAATCAAACGCACCTACTTGATTTGACTCTTGATTCAGAAAAGACAGGCTATTCCATTTAGACTCTTTTTCCTTTAAATTCTTTTCTATAAAGCTTAATCCTTTTTTTAGTCCAGAAAAATCATGACGTTCTGCTAAACTTGAACTGTAAAGAATAAGAGGTTTTTTGGCTACCCTTAAGTTTTTACAAAGTGGGTGCCTTCCTTCGGATATCTCTAATAAAGTATACGGTGTCACTCCTAGAACATCTGTTTTGTACGTCTGATTATGAGGAACGCCAATGGATGCTGTTTGGTAAAGACCTTGTCGATATCTTTTTCTTAACTTTAAATTTAACATCGAAGCTTCATATCTTGGGTTGAGCCCAACAAGTAGACACATATCTGATTGTTCTACATCAGCCAACGACGTGTTACACAAATAGTCTGTCGAAAAGTCAAAACTAAAGTCAAAATTTCTTGGATAGCCAAAGTTTTGAATACCCAGTATATTTGCGAGTTCCTTTGATTCATTTAAAGTGTTTAAATCTGTGTTAACACTACACAGAAAACTTATTTTAGAAGCTGGAGTTTCCAATAAAAGTGTTTTTAATTTTTCTACAGCAGTTTGCCAAGAGCACTGTTGCAATCGATCATCTCCCTTTATGTAAGGACTGTCTAGCCTTTGTATCTTTAAAGAATCAAAGCTAAATCGACTTTTGTCAGATATCCATTCCTCATTTAATTTTTCGTTAAGTCTTGGAAGGACTCTTACTACTTCAGTTTCTTTGAAATCTACTCTTATATTGGAACCCACAGCATCAGAAATATCTATTGTTTCCGTGGAACGAAGTTCCCAAGGTCTAGCAATAAATGTGTACGGTTTGGATGTTAATGCTCCTACAGGGCATAGGTCAACGACATTACCAGATAGTTCGGATTGGAAAATTTTACCTACGTACGTTCCTATTTCCGTATCACGACCTCTATTTGTTGTACCTAAATCCTCTACACCTGCTATATCCATAGCAAATCTTACACAGCGTGTACAATGTATACAACGCGTCATGATTGTTTTTATTAAAGGTCCGCAATTTTTATCCTCGACTCCTCTTTTATACTCAAAAAATCGGCTTTTATCACTACCAAAGAACATGGCTTGATCTTGAAGATCACATTCACCACCTTGATCACATATAGGGCAATCCAATGGATGATTCATAAGTAAAAATTCTAGAACACCTTCTCTTGCTTTTTTTACTAAAGGAGTGTCTGTAAAAACTTGCATATTGTTCATCACGGGCATAGCACATGAAGCTACAGGTTTAGGAGATTTTTCCAATTCTACTAAACACATTCTACAATTCCCTGCTACGGATAACCGCTCATGAAAACAAAATCTTGGTACTTCTATACCAATAGATTCACATGCTTCTAAAACGGTAGAATTAGACGGAACGTAGGTTATTTCATTGTTTATAAAAACTTTAACCATTTTATCTAAAAAAAATAAAGAAAACAGTGACTAATCACGGGCTAAGAAGACTGCACTATCTGCGTTACGGGATAGCTGTCTAAAAATCAATTGATTTTTAACTGTTTTATTGAACTGTAATGTTAGCACTATAGCCCCCACCATAGCAACTAAAAGAATCATGCCGGCGATTAAAAAATATACAAAATAATATGTATATAACAATTGGCCTAGTGCTTCAAGATTGGTCACTTTGTCCACCGTAGAAACCCAAGATATGAAATTGTCCGGTAAATAAGCACTTTTTGGTTCTACAAAACTAGAACTTACAGTGTTCGATACCTCAAAAATGAATACTCCTCCAATCAAACCACCTATGGGTAGATATTTAAAAAAATCATTTGCTTTAGAGGTAACTTTTATATCCAACATCATAACAACGAAAAGGAACAATATGGCTATAGCTCCTACGTAGACAATAATAAAGGTAAGAGGAATAAACTCTAATTGAAGAACAAACAACATACCTGCAGCGTTTAAAAAAACTAAAACTAGGAATAATACCGAATGTACGGGGTTTACCACAGTTATTACCATTAAAGCCGCAAACATTGTTAAAGCTGCAAAAATATAAAATAATGTATTTGACATGTTATTTTTGAATAGTTTTACTATATAATCAGTGTTAAATAAAAAAATTAAGATAACTTATATTTATCTGCGAATTTTTTCGCGGACTCTTCATCCCTATTCGAAATAATCTTTTTATTTGATTTTTGCCACAAGTTACCTGTAAAAGTATCTTGCCTGTTTATTGTGTACTTTTTTACAGTTACAAAATCTCGATTAAAAATTGTTGGAACTATACTGCCATCACTTTGTATTTCTAAAAAAAAGTTCCCGTTAGTGTATACATTTAAGTTTTTTAAAGAAACCATTTTTAAACAATTTTTTAATATCTTCTAAATCTGCTAGTAAGCAGCTTACGTTCGAGCAAAATGCTCGGACGTGAGCTGCTTATTAAGAATATATGACTACTTTGTTGATTCTTTCATCATAGCGGATTCTAAAATACCCAACCCGGGTAATAACACTAAAAAGAAGAAGAAATAAAAAACAGTCGCTATTTGACCTATTTCTATGTACGGGGTTTCTACCACTTTTTGACCAATCCAACCAAGTATGAGAAAATCTGCAACAAGAAGCCAAAAAGCTTTTCTGTACAGAGGTCTAAATGCTGAACTTCTTACTTCTGATTGATTTATAAAGGGAATCAAAAATAGCACCACAATAGCCCCAAACATCGCAAGAACACCTCCTAATTTATCCGGTATAGATCTTAGAATTGCATAAAACGGTAAAAAATACCATTCTGGCACTATATGTGCTGGTGTCACCATAGGGTTCGCTGGTATGTAGTTATCAGGATGTCCCAAAGAATTTGGGTAGTAAAAAACGAAAACTGAAAAAAAGGTAATAAAAACTAGAACAGAAAACAAATCCTTAAAATAAAAATAAGGATAAAAAGGTATCTTATCAACCGAACTGTCTATACCTACTGGGTTATTAGAACCATCTCTGTGTAATAGCGCTATATGGGCAATAACTAAGCCCGCGATAGTAAAAGGCATCAAATAATGAAGACTAAAAAAACGATTTAGTGTGGCGTTATCTACAGAGAAACCTCCCCATAGCCATTCCACTATAGATGGACCGACAAACGGAATAGCCGAAAATAGGTTTGTTATCACAGTAGCACCCCAAAAACTCATTTGTCCCCAAGGAAGAACATAACCCATAAATGCTGTTGCCATCATTAATAAGAAAATCAGCACTCCAGAGCACCATAAGTGTTCTCTAGGTTGCATATAAGATCCATAATAAAGACCACGAAACATATGGGTGTAAACTACTATAAAAAACATAGAAGCTCCATTTGCATGAAGATAACGAATAAGCCATCCGTTATTTACATCTCTCATTATATGTTCTACACTACTAAAAGCTAAATCTATATGTGGGGTGTAGTGCATAGCTAGAAAGATACCTGTTACTATTTGCACACCTAAACAAAAAGCAGCAGTGAAACCGAAGCTCCATAGATAGCTAAGGTTTATTGGAGTAGGATAGTCAATTATGTGATTATCCAAAACGGATAGCATATAATCTTTATTCCAACGAATATGTGCTGACATTTCAAAAAAATTATTTATCTTGTGTATTTTTTTACTAAGGAAAAAGTCATTTTAACGTAACCTTTTCTAAAACGCTTTTTTTGATAGCTATTATTACTCTATCAAAACTATCGTTTAAGTATTCGTAAGTTTTTTAGTTTCCGTGTTGGAAATCTGGTCTATCGATTTTGACCATGGACTTTCAAAATTGAAGGACCTAAATTCTTGGGCTAATTCTAAAGGTTCACAAACAACACGTTTTACAGTGTCATCATACCGCACCTCCACGTATCCACTTAAAGGGAAATCTTTTCTTAATGGGTAGCCCTCAAATCCATAATCTGTCAATATACGACGTAAATCGGGGTGGTTTGAGAAGAATATTCCAAACATATCCCAAACTTCCCTTTCCCACCAATTAGCAGAATTGAATATTTTGGTTGCACTTTCAACGGAACCTACTTCATTTATGGATGTTTTCACCCGTAAACGACTATTAAATTTAATACTCAACAATTCGTACGAGATTTCGAACCTATCCGATCTTTCGGGGTAATCTGTTCCCGTGATAGCGGATAGTACCTTGTATTGACAGTTTACATGATCTCTTAAAAAAGTCAATACAAAAGGTATATATTGGGGGTGTACCGTACAAATAACCTCATTATTTAATACTTGCACACAACCTAGGGGCAAAATTCTCGATAGGTATTTCCCAGATTCTAGGGATAGATTGTTTAACTCTTTCATATCCTAATAACCATATTTGCAATATTATTTATAGCTTTTTCTAAGAAGATTTTCCTCTTACAACGTTAAATTTTTTTTCTAACAATGGCCTTAAAAAAACACATTTAATTGGTATAACTTGATTAAGTTATGCTTTTTTTTTATTAGAAGAAGAGAAAAACTTTTTCTTCTAAAAAATACGATCAGAATGTGGTTTTTAAAGAAGTCTCACGAGAAGTACTTAAAAATCACAAACATATATAAAAGATCTTTTATACATGAACGCGTCAACAATAGAATACAAAAATAATCAAAAACACCCCTTTCATCTTGTGGATCCCAGCCCTTGGCCATTAGTGGCATCTATTGGTGGTTTGGGAATGACTTTCGGTGGTGTTATGTACATGCATAACTATTCAGGAGGTGGAACTTTATTCTTAACTGGGTTCACTACCACAATATTCGTAATGTATACTTGGTGGAAAGATATCGTTAGAGAAGGGACTTATGAAGGACAGCACACTAAACAGGTTCAACAAGGGCTACGTTGGGGTATGATTCTTTTCATAGTTTCAGAAGTAATGTTCTTTTTTGCTTTCTTTTGGGCTTTCTTTCACTCCAGCCTTGCTCCAACTTTTGATATAGGTGGAGTATGGCCACCCGAAGGAATAGAAGTATTAAATCCTTGGGAAGTACCTTTATTAAATACTGTATTACTGCTGTCCTCAGGAGCAACAGTTACTTGGGCGCATCACGCTATAGTTGCAGGCTCTAGAAAAGATGCTTTCATTGGTCTTGTTCTTACCGTAATATTGGCCGCATTCTTCACACTCTTGCAGGCTTTTGAATATTATACAGCACCATTCACTATTTCGGATAGTGTTTACGGAGCAACTTTTTTCATGGCAACAGGATTCCATGGTTTTCACGTTATTATAGGGACCATTTTTCTAACAGTTTGCACAATTAGATTAGTGTACCATCATTTTACACGTGAACATCATTTTGGTTTTGAGGCCGCTGCCTGGTATTGGCACTTCGTAGACGTTGTGTGGCTTTTTCTTTTCGTAACTATTTACTGGTGGGGAAGTTAAGTAAAAAAGGAAAGTGAATACTTTCTTTAAATTCTTACGAAATATTTCCTTGAATCACTATCCAAAAAAGGTTTAGTGAAGAGTAAAAGGAACAGAAAATAATTAATAAAATATTCATATCAAATATAATTATGATGATAGTAACCAGTCCTTTGGAACAATTTCAAATATTACCAGTTATACCATTCTCTATCGGAAGTTTTGACTTTAGTATAACAAATTCAACAGTAATAATATCAATTGGACTTTTCAGTTTTTGTTTTATCTTAAATGCATTGGTAAGTGATAAAGGTAGCTACAACTTGGTACCAAACCGATGGCAAACCGTTATAGAGGGTATGTACGAACTTATCGCAGGTCTACTTAAAGATACCTTAGGGGATAAAGGACAAGCCTATTTTCCTTATGTGTTCACTCTTTTTTCTTTCATTCTAGTAGCAAATTTAATAGGTCTAGTACCCTATAGCTTTACAGTTACTAGTCACTTAATTGTAACCTTTTCTTTGGCAATTATGACCTTTATAGGGCTAAATATTATTTGCGTAAGAGAACATGGGCATCATATTTTCTCCTTATTTTTACCCGCGGGATCTTCCCTACCTCTGGCTTTTCTTTTGGTTCCTATAGAAATCGTTTCCTACCTTGTAAAACCAATAAGTTTATCAGTTCGACTTTTCGCGAATATGATGGCTGGTCATGCATTATTAAAAGTAATCGCTGGATTCGCTTGGGCAATGATGCTTTCTGGTGGCGTAATGTTTATAGCACACTTTGTGCCTTTAGCCGTTCTAGTACTTGTTATGGGGCTTGAACTTGGTGTGGCTATCATCCAAGCTTATGTTTTTACAACACTAACGTGTATTTATTTAAATGATGCTCTAAATCTACACTAATTGATATTAGCGTATAGCATCAAGCATCTTTAGCTCAACGGATAGAGCACTAGCCTTCTAAGCTATTTGTTATAGGTTCAAATCCTATAAGATGTATTATTTACTATTTTTTTTCTATAGTTGCGACCAATATAAAAAGTAGTTTGGTTTTTTACTGTTTGGGTAGCGAGTAAAATTATTATATTCTCTTTAACCCGTACGCCCATAAAAAAAGATAGTCTTTTTCTGACTTAGATATTCTATGGGATGAGTGATCGAGCGGTCGAAGGTGTCGGTTTTGAAAACCGAAGTATCTACAGATACCGTGGGTTCGAATCCCACCTTATCCTTTTTAAAAAATAACCTTTTAATGTGCTAAAAGCGGACTGATGATAAATTAAAATGTTATCTTGCAACCCCACTGTGGTATCTTTTTAGTAAAGTGGGAAACGAAATAGTCTACTTATAAACACCTTGAGTATGGGAGCTGTCTTTGCCATTTTCGCAGGAGTTTACTTCTGGATGAGTAAAATGGTAGGATTAAGGTACCCTGAAATATTAGGCCAAATTCATTTTTGGACTTTTTTCATAGGAGTAAATATTACATTCTTCCCAATGCACTTTTTAGGATTAGCTGGTATGCCTCGTAGAATACCTGATTATCCAGATGCATACAGTGGCTGGAATGCTATTGCTTCTTATGGTTCGTATATTTCTGCACTATCATCAATTTTCTTTTTTTATGTCATTTATGTAACATTTACAGAAGGAGAGCGTGTTAGCAAAAGGAATCCCTGGGGATTAAAACACAATAAATATAACTCAGGTTCTTTGTAAAAATTTAAGTATTATCTTTTTTTACTGGAAATGCAATTTTTAATTAATTTTATAGAACTTACGTATCATTACTATATATTATTTTATATCATTGTTTATTTAATCTTTATACTAAATTTATATTTTAATAATGAGAGCTCAGTAAACCAAAAGATACTAAATTCTATTCGTGTGTCGTGGGTTAAAGAGGACATTTTTCGGTCATTCATTCGGCTTTCGATTATCATAAGTTTGTTTATTCCGTTCCACGTTATAAATGTAGTTATTTCGGAGACACTCACTTTCTTTATCTTTGGTTGGTATATACTCGCACCAAATGCGGCAAGTACGGTTTTATTTTTCGCTCACCTTCAAGTTATTATCGAGCATTTCCTGGTTGGTTCTTTTATAGAAAAGACTGATTATGCTGCGCCAAAAACTTTGGTCCGTATTTTTAAACTTGTGGACTTAGATTTTAAGACCTTAGTGAATACCTATATGTGCAACCCATCAACAGCACCCTTACGGAAATAAACACCTATTACCTTAAATAAACACAAAAAGCTTGTAGTTCAACGGTTAGAGCGTGCCGCTCATAACGGCAAAGTTGCGGGTTCAAATCCTGCCAGGCTTAATAGTATTCATTTTTTTACATGGTAAACAACATAATCAATATTTTTATTATCATAATAAAATATGTGTATTCTATAAAAGTTTATCAAAATAGTCATAGCCCTTTTATAGGTTAACTTATTTATCTACCTTATATTTACAATAAGTTAATAATGGGGGCATATGTGTATATAAATATACCTATAGTAATCTAACTACTGCGGTCAGGCTAAAAGTAAATATATCTTTATAGTAACTCATATTTATTATTGGTCACCCTTTAGGTATATTTTCAAGATCATGCAATTGATAAATCAAGTGTTTTTACGGACACACAACAACCTTATCTGTTTATTATCGCTATTCACTACCGATCCGGGTTCCATTTCACTGGCACAAGCGTATTTCTACCCTTTTTTAACTCCGCACTAAAAACGGATTATTCTTTTGTAATACTCCACACTACGGAGCTTTTTCTCTGAGCCATATAAATGAAGTTATTTTAATGAAATATTCGTATGCGGTAGAATGCTAAAAATAAATTTTTTTAATGATTCCCTTTTTTTCAGAATTTAGACTACTCAATAGCCTAAATTCTGGCATTCTTAGTCCATTTTTATTGTTAAGAATAGAGTAATTTAGCTTAGATAACCCTTTTTCAAGATGTCTATTCAATAATCCTTTTAAAAGCTTATCATTATTTTTTCTAGAAACGATAACATTCAGAAAAACATCTTTCTCAGGGGTAACTACTAAAGATACGCCACAAAGTTGAAACAATTGTATTGAATTTAGTGAGGGGTTGTAGCGGGAAAAGCGATTCCCGTCACTGAGACTATATGGCATAAAACAAACTAAACCATTCAGCTCAATAATATAACCACCCTTTACTTGTTTTAAAATACAACCTGTAGTGAAGCTACGGTCAACAAAATTTCTTTTTATTTTTGGTAATTGTTGGCCTAGATTATAAAAATTTAGCTCTTCAATAGGATTTACGTCTCTGGTTAATATATTTGTATCGTACTTGTTCATTCGAAATAAAAATTTAACAATCGAATTAACGTCTCGAAACTCTAAATTAGGTAGCTTTTCTAACAAGTTATCCTCATTAGTATTAAAGTTTCGATAATACCTTATATCATTTTCCAAAGGAACGCCTTTTTTTATTAATCTTGAAAAATAAACAGATGCTTTATCTTTCCTCGAATCTAGGTAAGCTTTTTCTAATTCTATCATAAGGTCTTCTTAAAAATATTTACTAACAATTTTTTTTAATACTACTATCCTATAATTGTTACCTTGATAGGTAATTTAGCTATAGTGGATTCTAAAGCTCGAATAGAGGTTTTTCTATCGGCTCCTGAGATTTCAAACAAAGTTGTTCCAGGTTTTACTTTACAACACCAAAAATCTACGGCACCCTTACCCTTACCCATTCGAACTTCTGTGGGTTTTTTACTAACAGCCAAATCAGGGAAAGACCTTATTTGCAGCTTACCTAATCGTTTTATTCTTCTGCTTATGGATTGCCGACAAGATTCTAATTGCTTGGCTGTAATCCTTGCACTTTGTTGTGAATCTAAGCGAAAAACACCCTCCTTTAAGGTGTCTATAAAAAGAACATTTTTTCTACTACTTTTAATTGTCCCTTTTTGGTATTTACGGTATTTGGTTTTTTTTGGTTTTAACATTATGATAATTATCCATAGTTTATCCACACTTTAATACCAAAAGTGCCATACACGGTTTCACTCGGTAAATAATAGTAATCCACCTTAGAATCTATTCTTTGAAGAGTCATTTTACCTTCACACGAACTCCAAGTTTTTGATCTAGGAACCCCATTAATCCTTCCTTTTATCCCCACTTTTACTCCTTCAATACCCACAGTATTGTGTTCAATAATAAAAGATAATAAATTGCTAACGAATGATAAAAATCGTACTTGTGACTTTCTATCGGATCTTGACCTCATATTATGTAACTTAAAAGATAAAATATTCGCTAAAAAAAAAGCACTGCCTTTTACTGACGTGAGCACATGTAAATATGTGGCAAGTTCTGTGACGTTGAAAAAAGTACCTTTTATATTCGTAGCGGGTATCTTTTGTTTTGCTCCTTTTTCTAGGTTAAAAAATGAAACAGATATCGGTACATTGTAGCACAGTTTCGAAAAACCGCAAAGAAATGCTCTTTCAATATTGGAACAATATATACTTTTTGAGGATTCTCGAACGTCTCGATCGGAAACATGGACATACTTTATATAAAGATAGGCTATTCCTTGATACGTTTTTACAAACTTAAAAGAGTGTAAAACTAAATTAGTGCTTTTAAAAAAGCTCTCTACAAAAGACTTAATTTTCTTATGTTCTTTTAAAACGTAAGGAGATAGGTTTTTTTTATAAACCTGTTGGTGACAAAAAGAGTTTTCAAAATTATTCAGACTCCTGAAAGCCAATGGATTTGTTTTTTGAGCCATAATTATCTCATATTGATATTACTTTAGTTTCTTATAAGAATAGGCCTTACGAGTATGAGCAAACTCACCTAACTTGTGCCCAATCATTAAATTAGTTACCTTTATTTGAACAAATCGTTGGCCATTATGAACATTAAAAAACCCACCTACAAATGAGGGTACTATTGTGGTAGATCTCGACCAACTTTTAAAAGATTCTTTTCCCGTTTTTAAAAAAGATTTATGTATAAACGGACCCTTCCACTTGGATCTAGCCATTTCTTATTTTTTTCTTGTTTTTTTACCATGAGCTGGTTTTGACCAAGGGGTTACCGAAGGTCGACCTCCTGAAGATTTACCTTCACCCCCACCGTGGGGGTGATCAATAGGATTCATAGCAACACCCCTAACAGATGGCCTAACACCCTTCCATCTATTACGACCTGCCTTACCTAAAGTGATCTGTTGATGATCTGAATTAGAGACAACACCTATAGTGGCAAGTGTCCGAGGTAGAACCTTTTTACTTTCTCCTGAACTAAGCCTAATAACACAAAAAGAAGAACCTTTTTGAACAAGTTGAGCAAATGTCCCTGCAGCTCGTTGTAATGTTGGTTTGTCAAATCTAGAATTTGTACCAATGCAATGGATAAATGTTCCTAAAGGCATATCTTTTAATGGTAGTGTATTTCCTAGATTGTACTTAGTGTTTTCTCCTTTTTCTACTAAAAACCCTCTTTCCAATTTTTCTGGAGCAATGATGTAAAAATGCTCCTTTGATTTAAGAGAGAACACACGAGCTATCTTGGCAGATCTATTTGGATCATACTCTAATCTTTCTACTATAGATAATGCAAAATTAGACCTATTAACTAGGCTTCTATAGGTTCGTTTGTGACCTCCCCCTTTGTGACGTACGGTAATTTTACCTCTATGATTGCGACCTCCCGATTTATGGAGACCTTTAGCATTAGATTTTAAAGGAATTATTTTCGCAGTCCCATCAACTTTAAGTATAGTGTGTCGATTGGACGGAGTCGTTGGTTTCAATTGTTTTAAAGCCATAGATTTTTAATCGATGTATACATATATATATATTAGAGGGGATTAAATCGATTAACATCATATTATTTGGTTTTCCGCTTATTAAAAAATATAAAATAAGAATTTGCCCAATAACATAATTGAAAAAGTCTTATTGCAGAAAAAAAGAATTCTACAAGTACTATTGAATCAATTACTCACCCTTAGTTAAGATTTAATAACTTGGAATGAATAAAACTATAACAACATACAACTTTTGACTACACACATACTCAAATTGTTATATATCAAAACTTCATTAATATAAAAATAAATTATCCCTTACGGGGTTCGAACCCGTGTTACTACCGTGAAAGGGTAGTGTCCTTGACCTCTAGACGAAAGGGACTATTTTCTTTTTGAAGAAGGTTGGATTCGAACCAACGTAGGATTTTCCAACAGATTTACAGTCTGCCACTATTAACCACTCAGTCACTTCTTCTACGATAATGTTACTTTTTACCCTTCGCTATCCTGCAGCCATTATAGGGTATCGGGGTAGCGTCGATAACTTTTATTAGAGATAATCCAGACTTTTTAAGCTCTTTTATTACAGAGCTGCGGCCCTTACCGATACCTTTTATTTTTACTATAAAACGATCATACCCCAATTCTAAAATTTTTTCCCAAAAACAATAGATGACTTGTTGTGAAGCCGTTTGTGTCCCTTTTCTTGATCCTTTGTATTTTAGATGACCACTGGAAAGAGTCGTGATTATAGAACCTTCAGGGTTCACCAAACTAATTATAGTGTTGTTTGAAGAGCACTTAACACAAATAGTATTAAAATTTGATTTTTTAAGTTCTTTATTGATCATCTTAAACGATTTTTTATACTGTTATGCCGTTTAGCTGTCTTAAAGTTAGTTCGAGTTCTTTGACCGCGTAAGGGCAAACCTTTTTTGTGCCTTACCCCCCTATAGCTCCGAACTTGAGCAAGTCGAACAATATTTTCATACAAATATCGGCTTAATTCCTCTTGTTTAAGATGAATTTTATCTTTAACGATGGTATCTGTTAATAAAGATAGCTGTTTTGTGCTAACTTTTTCTAATTTTAAAGTGGGGCTAATACCTACCTTTTTACAAAAAGAATCTGCTAAAAAGGGCCCTACCCCGAAAATACGAGTAAGGGCTTGTTTTATTGTACTTTTTTCACTAACTTTATTATTTAATAGGTAAGCCATGTCGTGAATATATTTGGGTATTTTTTTCTATTAGAAAATAAAAATTCTAATTTGTTATAACCATGTTTCCCGCAAATGCAGTATCTCTGGTAAGATCTGGGGTCACTAACGAGTTCGATATGATTTCGTGTGGAACCAGAACCATTAAAAAAATGTATTTTTATCAGCCTATAGCTTTTATCTTTAATATTCCAGCCGCACGTTCCCGTACGGCTACCTTGTTACGACTTCATCTCAGTTATAATCCCCTGCCTAAAAAAGAAACGCTTAACGAACCCTAAATCGCTAAACAATTATCTAATCTTTAAAACGGGACTACTCCCAACATGTGACGGGCGGTGTGTACAAGGCCAAGGTACATATTCACCGTAGCGTGCTGATCTACGATTACTAGTGATTCCAACTTCATGTGGGCGAGTTTCAGCCCACAATCCGAACTAAGAAAACTTTTAGAGATTTGCTCCAGCTTAAACACTATTGCTTCTTTTTGTAGTTTTCATTGTAGCACGTTTGTAGCCCAGTTCATAAGGGCCATGAGGACTTGACGTTATCCCCACCTTCCTCTAGCTTATCCACTAGCAGTTCTTTTAGAGTTCCTGTTTGGAACAACAAACACTGGCAACTAAAAGTAGGGGTTGCGCTCGTTTAAGAAATTAATCTAACATTTCACAACACGAGCTGACGACAGCCATGCAACACCTGTGTGTGAAAATTCTTACTATAAAGAGGACAAAAAAAGCTATTTTTTCGTCACTTAACACACTGTCAAGAACTGGTAAGGTTTCGCGCGTATTTTCGCATTAAACAACATGCTCCACCACTTGTGTTGGCCCCCGTCAATTCCTTTGAGTTTCAATCTTGCGATTATACTCTTCAGGCGGAGTGCTTAACGTGTTAACTAAATGCCTAAAAAATCTAAGCATGAGCACTCATAATTTACGGCGTGGACTACCAGGGTATCTAATCCTGTTGGATACCCACGCTTTCGTTCCTTAGCGTCAGTAACGACCCAGACAACTGCCTTCGCTTTTGACATTCCTTTACAGTTCTACGGATTTCACCCCTCCTTGTAAAATTCCATTGTCCTATTTCGTACTCAAGTATAAACGTTTTGAATGCATTTTCAAAGTTAAGCTCTGATTTTTAACATTCAACAGCAAAATACAGCCTACGAACCCTTTACGCCCAATTATTCCAGATAACGCTCGCCCCCTCCGTATTACCGCGACTGCTGGCACGAAGTTAGCCGGGACTTTTCTTTTGGTATTGTCATTCTCTTCCCAAAATATCGAGTTTTACAGCCAAAGAGCCTTAATCACTCATGTGGTATAGCTGGATCAAGCGCTAGCTCATTGTCCAATATCCCCTACTGCTGGCTTTATAAAAAAGCCTGGACCTTGTCTCAGTTCCAGTGTGGCTGATCATCCTCTCGGACCAGCTAAGAATCGTCGGCTTGGTAAGCCTTTACCTTACCAACTACCTAATTCTACAAAAGCTTATTTTTAGACGATCTGATTCTTTTACATCGGTATTTTATTCCGAATCTAAAAGCAAATAACCTTTGCATTACTCACCCGTTCGCTACGTAAAAATACGTTCAACTCGCATGTATAAGGCTTACCACAAGCGTTCACCCTGAGCCAGGATCAAACTCAAAATAGTTATTACTTTTTTATATAAAAAAAGAAAATAAAAAAGACGATCTTTTTGGAGACGACAGGACTTGAACCAGTAACTCCCTGCTTGCAAAGCAGATACTCTACCTTTGAGTTACGTCCCCCTTGTATTGTTTGTTATAAAAGATTATTTCAGGCTTTTAGTATGCAGTAGCTAGAATCTTACAATCGTTAAACTCCGCACCTATCAACGTGGTGTTATGCCACAGCCCTAAAAAGAAAATTAATCTTAGAAATAGTTTCTCACTTAGATGCTTTCAGCGATTATCTAGTATAAACGTAGCTACGCGACGATGCTTTTTTAAAAACAATCGCTACACCAGAGGTTTACGTTTCCCGGTCCTCTCGTACTAGGGTTTAATTTCTTCAATTTTCTAACGCTCACAGTAGATAGGGACCAAACTGCCTCACGGCGTTCTGAACCCAGCTCAAGTGCCACTTTAATAGGCGAACAACCTAACCCTTGGAACCTGCTTCAGCTCCAGGATGTGACTAGCTTATAGTCAAAATCGTATTACTATTTCATTTGCTACTCCCGAACCGTGCGTGAACTTCTCAATTCACACGGCTCTTGCCCATTGTCAACACTACTTGAGTGCAAATTATTTCCATGTATGAGGTCGTGGCAATGTCCATGTACAAATTTTATTTCCCCGGTTCTAACCTTGTTATCATCGAGTACATGATGCAACTCAACAATATCATTAGGCAACAAGTAAAATTGGCATTTGGCACATTTATATTCTTGCGAGACCAACAATCCTCCAAGTCTTTTAATTCTAGGATTGTGCATTGGCATTCTTTCTGCGAAGTATCTTAGTTTACCATCATAGATGGACGCACCTTTTCTAATCTTCACAAATCGCCTGACTTGGGTTGAGTCATATCTTTTCAATACCCATCTGTGTCCGTCTTTATCAACGAATCCAAACGCCCAACCCTTTACACTGAAACACTCTTTCTTGGCTTTACGCGCACTTTTGTGTCTCTTTACAGCCCATCGCCAAAGTCTTTTCCATATCCAACCATCCAACATAGTAAATGTTTCGGTCGATTGAGATAGGGAGAAATACCAAGTCCATCCTTTAATTATAGAGCTTAAAGCTTCCATTACAGACTGCATTGGAGCTTGTTTGTAAACTCTTAGAATTTTTCGTATGGCATCTTTGTGTTTCTTTATAGCCTTGTCGCTGGGTTTCGTTACCTGAAGAAATTCCTGCTTTGCTCCTCTTGTGTTTTTTACCCCTCGGTGCTTAGATACCTTATAATTTTTAAAGTTAAAACCTAGAAAATCAAGCCCAGGCTTTTGACCTTCATATGGTGTCATAGTGTGTCCGATTCTTGTTTTTTCTTTCGAAAATTCAAGTCCAATAGGTTTTAAGTACTGTGCTAATATTTTTTTACTGGCTAACACATTTTCTAACTTATCAGAGAACACAACAAAGTCATCCGCAAATCGGATTATTCGAACTTTATTTCTTAGTTCTTCATATAATCGTTTTTCTATGCCATCCAATGCAATATTGGCTAACAAGGGTGATAATGTTCCACCTTGAGGAGTTCCCACAGTGTTTTCTTCGATTCTACCTTCCGAATTTCCCGAAGTATCTAAGATACCCGCCTCAAGCCAACTCTTGATTTGTCTTTCGACCATCCTCATCGTGCTTAATTTGTTTAACAGATATTCATGTGATATGTTGTCAAAACACCCTTTTATATCAGCATCCAAGAAGAATTTGGGTCCTCCTTGTATTTGACGAGTGACCATCCATTTTGCATCACCTTGAGAATATCCCGGTCTAAAGCCATAAGAATTAGAGTCAAATAAAGCTTCCCATTCAGGTTCAAGTGCCATAGTTACCAGACATTGTTTCGCCCGATCTCTCATAGTTGGAATACCTAACGGTCGAGTTTTGTCTTCTTTCGGTATTAAAACTCTTCTGATAGGATCTGCTTTTCCATCAAGCCTGAGTTGTTTGGTCAACTCTAATCGTTTCTTGGGTCCTATCTTGCTTATTCCGTCTACTCCAGGAGTTCGCTTTCCTCTGTTATCCTGAGATATCTTTCGGACAGCTATCCTTTTAGCTTCATCGCAATTAATTAACTTTCTTTGGAATTCTCGGGTCTTAGGTTTGATACTAAGTCCTTTTTCTTTTGCACTTGCGTCGAAAATTTTCCTCTGCAGATCGTGTATTACAAGGCTGGAATTTTTCCAATTGATATCTTCCCAATTCTTTACCATTACAATACTATTAATAATTTGTTAACTATTAACTCCGTGGACGTTCCCGACACACTAATTAGGCGTTGCACGTCAGCGTATATTCAACATTACATTGAACCATTTGCTTTTTGCAACATCGCTCCTCATACAGACATATAGCCAAACCCTACCAATTTTATTGGAGTCCGTATAAGGTTATTCTGTTCCAATACTCCATAATATCGTAATATCCTGCCAGCTCTTCGCCAGGTCAGTCCCTTTAGTTCAGCTTCCCGTCGCTAGGAATGCTTAAGACATATTGACCTTTCCCGATGTTCCGGGGCAGGGTTATTTTTCACCATAAACCCTACTTCCTCGTTATTGACGTTTTACTACACTGATTCGATTTCTCTCAGCTTATCACGATCGTTCTAATAGTTTTCAACAGCGGTGAATGCCGTTTAGACTACTTTTACCCTTGCTTCCGGTCTGCGTGGTTTTGGACCCGCAGGATTTCGTAAGGACGCTCCACAGGACTTAATTGTGGATGTATGATCAGAACCCATTCTAAAGGAGGGCTCGCAGGAGTGGTTACCTGCCTGAAGTATTAGTTAAGTTATTACACTCGAATTTACGATGGCGTCTATCTCCATCTTTCATTCAACAGCTCGCACCCGACATCGAGGTGCCAAACAACTCCGTCGATAGGAACTCTAAGGAGTCATTAGCCTGTTATCCCTGACGTACCTTTTATCCGTTGAGCGATGACCTTTCCATTCAGTATCACCGGATCACTATAGCCGGCTTACGCCCCTGTTCGAATCGTTATTCTTACAGTCAAGCAAACTTTTGCTATTGCACTCTTCAATAAAAGATTTATTTATTTGAGTTTACCTTATGCACGCCTTCGTTACCTTTTAGAAGGCGACCGCCCCAGTCAAACTACCAATTATAAACTGTTCTTATAGAAATAAGTTAGCATCAACATAAATGCAGGGTGGTATTTCACTGGCGCACAGTACCAAAAAGGTATCGTGCTCCCACCTATTCTACACAACAAATACATTTTTGCAATCAATAAATGCAGTAAAGGTGTACAGGGTCTTTCCGTCTAGCTGTGAGTAATCCGCATCTTCACGGATATTTCAATTTCACTGAGTCTGTGTAAGAGACAGTAAAGAAGTCATTACGCGATTCATGCAGGCCACTAATTAGGTGGCAAAGAATTTCGCTACCTTTGGACCGTCAGAGTTACGGCCGCCGTTTACTGGGGCTTGAGTTCAGCGCCAAGACGCCTCCCCTTAACCTTGCAGCACCGGGCACGCGTCAGCCCCTATACATCTTCTTGCGAATTAGCAGAGACCTGTGTTTTTGTTAAACAGTTGCTTCTTCCAATTTTGTGACAACTTTTAGAACATTTATTGCATATTGCAAATATTGAATTAAAAGTCACTCCTTCTTCCTAAGTTACGGAGCCATTTTGCCGAGTTCCTTTTACACAGTTCTCTCAAGCGCTTTAGTTTTCTCAACCCACCCACTTGTGTCAGTTTACGGTACGGTAATAAAGAAAGTGCTATTTCTTGAAAAGATTAATTTGCATCAAAATGATCTTTTTAACACAAAATTCAAGCCTTTTGTCACAACTTTCAAAACAGTATATTGTTTCCCATCAAAATGAGTTTTCACTATATTCTTAGGGGCCGTTTTTATTTTTGAATTTCTCTTCGACGCAGCTTAACTTGACATCGAAAACCTTGGGTTTACAGCGAGAGTGTTTTAAACACTCTTTATCGTTACTTATGTCAGCATTCTTACTTCTGATATCTCCACTAAACCTGACAGCTTAGCTTTAAAAATTTACAGAACATTCTGCTACCAATCCAAAAATTGGATTTTGCCGCTTCGGAAAATACTTTTAATCCCATTAAATTTTCGGTGCAAAAAACCTAGACCAGTGAGCTGCTACGCTTTCATCATAGGGTGGCTGCTTCTAAGCCTACCTCCTGGCTGTTAAAAGTTTTTAACTTCCTTTAACTTCTGTATTTTTAAGGTCCTTAACGGTCAATCTGGGCTGTTTCCCTCTCGACTAAAGATCTTAGCACCTCTAGTCTGTTTGTTTAAATTTAATAATCCCGAATTCGAAGTTTCCAAAAGTTTGGTAGAAGATAGACAACCCCGCACTAAAAGAGAGCTCTACCTCAGGTATCACAATAAACACTCTACTTAAATAGATTTCGCAGAAAACCAGCTATCTCTGAGTTTGATTGGCCTTTCACCCCTAACCACAAATCATCCCAGTATTTTGCCACATACACGGGTTCGGCCCTTAGAAAGATGTTGCCATCAAAACTTCAGCCTGTTCATGGTTAGATCACTCAGTTTCGGGTTTTGCACAGATGACTGGTTTTTTATTTTTCGATTTCACTACGCCTACACCTAACGGTTTAAGCTCGCCATCCATACAAAGTCGCTGACTCATTATGCAAAAGGCACGCTGTCACTATAAAAGCTCCAACAGATTATAGCATTAAGTTTCAGGTTCTTTTCACTGGGAGTATCCTCCTTTTTCACCTTTCCCTCACGGTACTTGTTCACTATCGGTTGTTAAATATTTTTTAGGCTTTGAGGATGGTACCCCATTTTTCACACAAGATTGCTTGATAATGTAATACTAAAAAAACATTGATTTCTTTTTTTTACGGGGCTATTACCCTCTACGGCATTGGTATTCAAAAAAAGACGGTCATGTTTTAAGCCTAAACCGCTTTCGCTCGCCACTATTTACGGTCTCTCGGTTGATTTCTTTTTCAAAAGGTACTTAGATGTTTCAGTTCCCTTTGCTTTTTTTCGTTAGAAACACATGGAGTAACAGTTTTCTGTGAATGAATTGTCAGAGATTAAAAATTTTCCTTTATTTACTTCTGACATTTCGTCTTACTAAACGTTCATATTTTAATTTAACACCTAGGCATCCCCTTAATGCTTTTTTTTCTTTTATGCAAAAACAATTTAGACTAAAGATGGAATCGAACCAACATTCTCCGAGTTGCAGTCGGACGCATTACCTTTTATGCTATATAGTCAAAAAATAAATGCGGAGACAGGATTTGAACCTATAACCTTCAGGTCATGAGCCTGACGAGCTACCAGATTGCTCTACCCCACAACAAAAGTGAGTAGTCGGACTCGAACCGGCATCGCCTGCTTGGAAGGCAGGAAATTTACCTTTAATATATACTCACAAAAATCTAATTTTTATACCAAAGAGGGGACTTGAACCCCTACACCAAAAGTACTGGAACCTAAACCCAGCGTGTCTACCAATTCCACCACTTTGGCCTGTTGTTATAAAAAGGTTTTTATATTAATCGTTAAGTAATTGATTAAAATAAATATCTCTTGGCTGAAATTTTACCAAAAGACTTGAAATACTCTTCTTGTGTATTTTTTAAATCAGATACAAGAAGCGTCTTTTGAGAAGAGTCTAACCAATTATTGGACTTATCAACCCCATTAAAAAGGTTTGTTCTGCAAAGAGCAGCAGTTCCAACAAATACACGATTAGAATCTGCTAAAACGGACAATTCCTCAGACTTGAATTGTTCCGCTAAGCTATTACTTTTAAGTAATTTTTTATTTCTAGCTTTTAATACAGATCCAATCTTAGGAAGGAAATTTTTTAACAAAATGAAATAAAAACTAGAAAAGATTAAAATTAACCAAAATATTTGGTTAAAAAAAGTTATTTTATCGAACTGAGGCATGTTATTATATAATAATCCTTTTTTTTTATTACCAACTTTTTTTAGTGACACCCGCGATTTGACCAAATCTAGCATAATCGCGGAAGAAGATTCTAGAAATCCTAAAATCCCTAAAAGCAGAATTGCTTCTAAAAGTTTCTGAACAACGATTGCGTATTTTGACAGGACTACTCTTTAATGGCAGTTTACTTAATTCGACTGCCGCTAACCAGCGAACCTTCAAAGGCAATTCTTTGTTAGAAGATATGTACTTCAAAGCAACCCTAGAAGACTCGTTACGTGAAAAAAGGGCACGTTTTATCTTATCTCGTTCTAAAAGATTTTTCATAACTAATTACTCCCATTCTAAAGCACCGATTTTCCAAGCATAGACAAAACCAATACATAATTCAACTAAAAAATCTATCATTACCCATAAACCCATAGAGCTTATATGGGTTATTGAAACAACCCAAGGGAAAAGGAACATAGCTTCAAGATCAAAAATTATAAAGAGAATAGCTACAATATAGAAACGTACATCAAAGGCATTTCTTGCATCTTCGTACGGATCAAAACCGCACTCATAAGCAGAAAGCTTCTCCGTATCCGGCTTTTGAACTGCGAGCAAAAATGAAGCCCCAAGAATAATAACTGAAAGAACTATGGCTACTATTGCCATAACTAATATAGGGGAGTACTCCTCATAAAAAAGTGTCTGCATACTAAAAAAAATAAGTACATTGCTTTAAAAACACTCACATCTTATAAAAAATGCAAGAAAAAATTACTCGTTATCGGATTTGAACCGATACTCAAAAAGAAACAAATTTTAAGTCTGTCGTGTCTACCAATTCCACCAAACGAGCAATAGGTGATAGCGGACTCGAACCACTAACCTTCTCGTTGTAAGCGAGATACTCTAGCCATTGAGTTAATCACCCTTGTTTAGTTTATTCTATTAAAGTTAGCAATCTCGTCCAAACCAAGAAAAAAAGAATACAACTTAGTAATCTCATTTTCATTTTTCAAGCTCGGTCGGTTAACAACTACTACGGACAACACACTATAGTTGACCTCTAAATAATCTGGGGGTAGATTAAAAACCGCTGAATTAAACAACTCTTTTGCTTTGCAATTTAAACGGATGAGATCACCTACATTTAACGGATGAGATTGCACCCGTACAGTGGTATTATTTACCGAAACGAAACCACTTGATACACACCAACGAGCATGGTTTAATGTTTTTACCAATTTAGACCTAACTAATACCATATCTAAGCGCAACTCTAAAAGGTCACAAACGGACTTTAGTCCTGCTCCAGAAGAAAAAACATCATGCAGACCCCTCTTACGAAAAGTACAAAAAAAAGCTGAGGTCTGTTGTTTAAGAATAAGGGCTCTCTTAAAACTTTTTCTTAAATCGAACGTATTACTTTGAATGAGTAAAACGTCATTCCTTATAAAGGGTTCTGACGATAGGTTATTGGTAATGTTTTTGGAAAGAGTAGCCCATTTACGTTTTCTCAAAAGTTTTAAGTTTTTAGTAGACAAAGTAAAACTTTTGTTTTCAATAATACTCCGTTTTAATCGAGGTTTATAACGTTTGTTCGCCATTACTGTTTAATATTGATTGCTTTATGAGGTACTGGTACATATAAGCGGCTCCTTCCGATTTTAAGTTAACAAAAATAGGGTAATCTATAAAAGAGAGATCACAAGTTTCGTCAACAAAAGAAATTAACGGAATTTCCTTTTTAAAGCACTCCTTACTTGGAAACTTACAAAGAAGGTTAAAAGTAACAATTAAGCTTGGAGATACCTCGGATTGAACACTGTTTGTTAAAGAACCTAGAACCCATGAGCTTTCGCTGACAAAGGTGTGTGGAGAATTATGAAGCTCTTTTTGAAGAGACAATTCCATTAATGGTGGGCAACCGACAAAAAGAATCGAGTAAGAAGACTCTCTGCATGCCTTAATTAAGCGCAATGCTTTAAAATACATCGTTAACGACTTTTCAAGGTCAAATACAACAGAACCTTTGCGGAAACCTAAAAGGAACCCATTCATCTCACTAGCCCTTTTAGGGGTACCCTTCCCTAGAAACCCCTCAGAATTCAAAAGCTTTTTCAAAAATAAAATTTCAAAATGGGACTTACTAAAAGTTTTCATTCTCTAAATTTTTACTTTTTTTTGAATTTTTTTGTGAAAAGTGGTTCTCCTTTAACTAAAACCCCTTTGTTTTTGTAAATGTCAGGGGTTTTGCTTTTTTTTAGTAAAGAAACAAAAGAGCCTAATGACTCTTTACAATAACTTTTTAATATAATGATGTTATCCTTCGGACAGGCTACAGTTAGTTCTTTGGGGATATCTACAAGTATATCATGACTGTAACCAAGTTTTAGGATTAATTTATCTGGGTTAAAAAGTTCCACTTTGTACCCGACACCTACTAGCTCTAATTCTTTACTAAAGCCAGAAGAAATACCTGAAATTGCTTGCGCGATTTTAGCTTTTAAGGAACCCCCCATTAGAGATAACTGTCTTATAGACCTTTTTTTCAATTCTACTTTTGAAGTGGCGCAAGTTAAACTAAGAACGGTATCTTCAAAGAGATCCACCTTAAAAGGTTGGGGTATTCTGATAACAATTTTAGTATCGGGATTCGAAAACAAAACTTTACTTTCTTTAATCTCTATTGAAATTTCTTTCGGAATATCAAATTTTTTAATAATGGAAACCATATTTAACAAACATATAGCAAAACTTCTCCCCCAGTACCTAATAATTTCGCTTCTCTATCTGACAAGATACCAAAAGGGGTGCTCAAGATAAACATACCTATATGCGTAGAAAATTTCCAAACATCTTTTTTAGAGAATCGCTTTTCTAAGCTGGGCTTGGAGATAACCTTAAATTGATTGGTTCGCCCAACGCTATCACTACGCTTCAGAAAGATTTCAAAAAAATCTTTTTCTTTATTCTTACAAACCTGGAAATGGGTAATGTAACCCTCTTTTTTAAGTATCTTAAGAACTTCAAATATAGTTTTTGAGCGAGGCCAAAAAAAAGAATAATTTGGAGACTTTGCTGCGTTTGAAATTGCGGATACAAAATTAACTATTTGACTACTACTCATAAAAGTGAAAAATCTAGACAAAAAATACGACTGCCACCGGAATTGAACCGATGCTACCTTTTACAGATGGTAAAAGTGTTAAACCACACACAGTCTCCATAAAACAAAGAATTAAAGGGCAAATAAAATAAGGAATCCCATCATAAGAGCGAATAGGGCGATAGCTTCAGTTAAAGCGAACCCTAAAATAGCAACTCTGAAAAGTTCATCCTTTAAAGAAGGGTTTCTCGAAATACCTAAAATTAGGGCCGCGAAAACGGATCCGATACCAACCCCAGCACCTACTAGACCAATAGTAGATAATCCTGCACCAATTAATTTAGCTGCTTGTAAAATCATAATAACAAGAAGATTTGAAAAAAACAACGACGGCATCGAAGATGCACCAGCTTTTTTACATCAAGCTGACTGTTGTCTAGAAATGGAATCGAACCATTGACACAAGGATTTTCAATCCTTTGCTCTACCGACTGAGCTACCTAAACAAAAAGGGATCTTTTCCTTACAACATGAAAAAAACGCTTCCTTTGTCGCCGTTCCACGCTGGATCTTT
>JACLAA010006292.1_pt1 | contig 39974 bp, 32 predicted proteins | sample 8027891 | NCBI WGS metagenome assembly JACLAA01 (sample SAMN15724900, study PRJNA655200) | protist metagenome | isolation source: fluorescence activated cell sorting (FACS) single amplified genomes of... | place: Spain: Blaines Bay Microbial Observatory, Mediterranean Sea | collected 2016-01-19 | reverse complement strand
TGATTCAGAAGCGGATGTTGAAGCGATTCGAAGGCGCATATTTACAATTCTCGGGAAATTAAAGGGGCAACTCGATAAAAACGGCAAGCCTTTGCTGAGCGTGAAAGAAGCGGACCAATCCATCTGGGGATGGCTAGGAACGAATACGAACGAGAACGAAGCGATGACCTCACCACCTCCCGAAGATGAAAGTAACTCGAGTGTAGATGACTTATTGATTCATTTGGAAAACTGGGCGAATGATCAGGGCGAGTCCTGGTCGGCTGAGCTGAACGCGCAATCGCGGAAAGCTGCAACCGATGCCATGCGTAAACTTAGAGAGTGCGAAAACGAATTAGAAGAACTTCGTTTGGAATCGTCTCGTTTCAAACAACAAGACGCGGAGCGTTCGAGCGCAACGGTCAATGCCGCTGCCAAACGCGCGGCGGAAGCTGAAGACAAAGTAAATGAATTGAAGAGAAAGCTTGCGACGCTTGAACAAAGAAATAAAGAGCTCACGTGGCAAATAAGTATGTCTGCTGACATTGAAAATGCTAGTATATCAATGAATGGGTCATCATCAAACAACGCGACGCCAGCTGTTGGTATGTTGAAGCAATTAATGCTTCAGTGCACGGCGCCGCGGCGGCAACAACAACAACAACAACAACAATAGTAGTAGGTACGTAGTCTATGTAGAATCACTCTCTTGTTTACCTCTAAAAAAAAAGAAAGACGACGTTGATAAATTTTCCTTAAAATTTGAACAAAAGTACGTTCCCCATTAGCCATCATCGCGGGATAGCCATACGATCTCACAGATGCAAACGACCACAACGACGAAGTTAGTTTGTACGCCGGGGTTTGCTGCTGGACGAAAACAAACATCGCTCCTATTGAATCGACCTTCGTCCTATTTATTGCACCCGAGAAGAATTTCTGTTTCCTCGAAAAAAACAGTTGTTAAAATAGTCATCAACAACAACAACATTAACAACAACGCTTCCTTCTCTTCGTCCCGCATGGTCCCGAGATCTGCGTTGTTTCGTGGGCGAACTATTCTTTCGCGTGCTACCGGTGACGATCGCGATACGTCTCCTCTCGAAGGAAAAGTCTTATTCAATAACGTCTTGCCTGCCGTGTTAGTTGCCTGTTTGGGTTCCTTTCTGTTTGGCTATCATCTTGGAATTGTGAATCCAGCTTTAAATGCCATATCATCCTCGCTTGATATTGCAACCAACGCGTCTCTGAAGAGTGCTATCGTGAGCATCATTTTAGCGTTCGCTGCAGTTGGTTCTGTACTCACCGGGCCTTTAGCAGACACGCTTGGACGCAGATCTTCGCTGACGTTTTGCGCGGCGCCTTTGCTCGTCGGCGCCGCCATGTGTGCACAAGCTAATAGCATTGGCGAAATGCTGGTGGGTCGTGCAATTTCAGGACTTGGTGTCGGTATCGCGAGTAACTTGGTTCCTTTGTATGTCACGGAGATATCTCCGGAGAAGTTTCGAGGAACACTTGGTTCGCTCGTTCAGCTCTCGATTTGCGTTGGAATTCTCGTCGCCATATTGCTCGGTATTCCTTACGATCCGAGTTTTCCAGCTTTGCAAGAGTCCATGTCGTTTTTGAAATTTAATTTTGAAACGTGGTGGAGATCGATGTTCTACGTGGCAGGCATGCCTGCGTTGCTCATGGGATTTGCCGGGAAAGTCATTCCAGAATCTCCTAAATGGTTGCGAAGTAGAGGCAAAATTGACGAGGCTGTCAAAGCTGAGAATCTTCTTTGGGGTGGTGTTGAAAGTACTGCTGCCCAAGACGACACGAGCAAAATTGAAGAAAGTGAAGCGCTGTTGAAATCTGAAAGTGCGACGGCGAATTGGATCGAAGCACTGTTCGATCCACGATACCGCAAAGGCGTTTGGATTGGGGCGTTGTTATTTTTTGCGCAACAATTTGCGGGCATTAACGCGGTGATTTACTTTTCCACTCCTTTATTCGCCGCAGCAGGATTAAGAAACGCGGTGTTGGGATCTGTTGCGGTCTCTGCGGTTAATATTGGTGGCACTTTGGTGAGCACTAAAGTTCTGGACAAATCTGGGAGAAAACCGTTGTTACAAAAATCTTTCCTCGGCATGGGCGCGTGCTGCGTTTTTCTTTCTCTCGCGGCTTTGAATCCAACATTAACGATATCGTCTTACGTATCCTTGTTCGGAACTTTACTCTACATTTTTGCCTTTGGGTTTGGCGTGGGCCCGATTCCCGGTTTACTCGCCAGTGAGTTGAACTCTGAAAGAGTCCGAGGCAAGGCAATGTCATTCGCGTTTCTTTCGCATTGGTTCTTCAACTTTTGCATTGGGCAAGGCTTTCTACCGGTGGTTGAGAAAGTTGGTATTTCTTTAGTGTGGTCATTCTTTGCTGCTGTGTGTTTCATCTCTTCTGCGCTAACGCAAAAGTACATAATCGAAACGAAAGGAAAAAGTTTCGCCGAGATTGAAAAAGAAATGGGGACGGGAAAAGTGTTTTGAAATAAAATCTACTCTACCAGGTATCGTACTAATTATCTATTGTATTATTTTTTCGTTTCTTCTAAGAGCATATCGTTCAAAGAACTGATATCATCATCGCGCAATTTTATGATGACATCTCTTTTAAATTTCCTCTCTTTGTCCTCCTTCGAGTCGAATGCGTATTTCATCCTTGTACTCAAACTAATTTTTCCCACCTTTCTATTTGCGCCTTCCTCCCCTTCAGCAGCGTCTGCAGTAAGACGCTTATATCGCAACTTCAATCGTTTTGCAAAGTTCATATACGTATCTTTCGAGTAACCTTTTGGCATGATTTCGACGACAAGGGAATCTTCCGGCATGTAGAGCATATTCGTGAGTCCGGCGCCGTGAAGTGATACGAGCACGTCGACGTCGTTAAACATTTCAGCCTGTTTTATCATTGGATTCTTTCTCAATATCGAAGAGTTGATGACCAAATACTCCAAATTCGGTATCCTGCTTTTCAAGGAGTTATGAACAAGCTTTTCGTTTGATATTGCCCTTCGCTGATTTTTTCCTCTCGAGAGCCAAACGATTCTTTTATTATTAGTCTTCTCATTGGTGTTCTTTGTTGTATTGAATGCGTCGCCGAATCGAAAATCGAGCGGTTTACACGTCGTGTCGTCTTCAAAAAAGTTGCCACACACCGAACGCAACAACTTGTTCCACGAAAATAACTCGTTATTCGGGGCCTTTACGACTTTAAATTGCATGCCAGCTTGCCCTAGTCGCATAAAATATTCCGGTTCTTTATCAATCATCCATTGTTCCAATCGCACCGGTCTTTTCATGTATTCATAATCGCCTCCCCAATCCCTAATCACGCTTCTCCATATAAGATCTCTGACGAAGTGTGAGTAGTTGTTCCGCGTGACGTATAACATTTGGCGATAATCGCTTGAAGTTTGCACAAGCATCAGCGGGTTCACTTGACCGTACGCCATGTGCGAAACAAAAAAAACAACCGATGATTTCAGGAACATCAAAATCAATAACACTATGCATAATTTTGCAAGTTTTCGCGTTCTCAATGGGACAGAAGAAGAAAAGGAGGAGGAAGAGGAGGAAGAAGAGGAGGAAGAGGAGAGGAAGGAGGAAAAAAGCACCATGCGCTGGACCCGTGCAGAAGAAGGAGAAGGAGAAGGAGGGTTGGTATTTTGTTGTTTCCTTTTTTTCTTTGGTTTTTTTTTCTTCTCACATTTTTTACTTCTTAAAATTTGTCTGCAACAGCAAAAATAAGTGTGTGTGCGTGTGTGCGAGTTTGTCGTTGTTACATGATCGAGGCCTTCCCGGTATTTTCCACACCAATATCTTTATCTGCATCATCGACATCGTTTCAAGGAAGAAGGAGAGATAGTGGAGGAAGAAAAAGAATAGGAAGAAGAAGAACAAGAACAAACGTACTAACACAAAATAGAAAGTCCCCGCCGCCAGCAAAAGCATCATTTGAAGAAAAGGAAGAAGAAAGAATACGGAAAATGAATCAGAAAGGACAATCTATCGCCTCCGAGATGGTTTTGAAGAAACCAAAAGACATATCGGAAGCCGATTTTGCAAACTATTTCTGCACGTATGGATATTTATACCATCAAAAAGATATGCTCGAAGATCAGGATCGGATGACCGCCTATTACAACGCAGTTAAGATGAATCCGTCTCAGTTTGAAGACAAAGTTGTTCTCGACGTCGGCACTGGCTCTGGTATCCTAGCCATTTGGGCCGCGCAAGCGGGTGCAAAACACGTGTACGCGGTAGAAGCGACTTTCATGGCAACACATGCGAGAAAACTTATCGAAGCAAACGGATTGAAAGACAAAATAACTGTAATACAATCGTCCATAGAAGATGCGGAACTTCCCGAGAAGGTTGATGTAATCATATCAGAGTGGATGGGTTATTTTCTTTTGCGTGAATCTATGTTTGATTCCGTTATTATTGCTAGAGATAAATGGATGAAACCAGGAGGAGCAATGTATCCATCGCACGCTACAATGTCGCTCTCGCTCATAAAATCGCACAAAGCACTCCAAAAGATTCAAGAGATGCAACAATCCTTACAAGTGTGGGATGAATTTGTTGAAACGACGAAAGAGAACTATGGAGTGGACATGTCTGTACTCACTTCCGAGTACGAAGCCGAGCAAGAAGATTTCTTCATGAACACGTCTGCATGGGTGGATATCCATCCTTCGCAAGAGTTGTGCGCGCCGTTCGTCTTGAAAGAGTTTGATTTAAACACGGCAACTTTAGATGATATCGAGAAGATATCGTGCGAATTCAAAATGAAAATGTTAGGAGGTGGAATGCAGCAGCAAGATGCCGCGGCGTTCGCGGGATGGTTTGACGTGAAGTTTGCCGGGTCTAAGGAAAATCCAGCCGAAAATGTCGTTCCCTTGACGACGTCGCCAAATGCCAATGGCTCCACCCACTGGGGGCAGCAAGCATTTTACGTGCATCCAGAGATTTCCTCCAGTAACGGGAATATTGTGCGCGGTACTTTACAAATGGTTCGAAAGAAAACGAACAAGAGATTGATGGAAGTAAAAATCTCATGGGAGCAAGCGAAAGAAGGAAACGACGGCCACTCAAAGACTACCGTGGCGCAGAAAGCAAAGATGTGGCACATCGAATAACATTAACATTTTCACCAAATATTATTTGTAGTAATAAGGCAAAGACTAAAGAAGCTGCGTTGTAACTTATCGTTTCATTGTTCATCAAACTTTTCGCATCTTTTAGGTTCTCAAAAACAGACTTTGTACGTACATGAAGCATAAAACATGTTGTTCTTTCATACGACGCCATTTTTTATTACACTATTTGCTACAATCTACACGGTTATTTATTATTACATCTATTATCATTAAATCTAAAACCACCATATCCCGTACGCCTTATTCCTCAAAGTTTCATTCGCTTGGCGTCATTCCTCCACACCTTGCGCCACCGTTCCTCCACCGTTTGTCTAATGTTTTTAATGTACAATCGACCGTCGGCTTTCCGAGTTTCGCGTTAACCTCGTTGTGCCTCTCGCAAACCCAAACACTTAGTGCTTCTCTAGAAGAAACGTCGGGTGGATGTTCGTCTATTTCTCGTCTAAAATCTTCTTTGCATACGGTGCATGGATACAAATCGCCGAGCGCGTCGAAGAATCTTCTCGCTTGCACTTTTTCTACAGTTGAAGGTTTCTCTGGAAAATTAGCTGCTATGCTGTGCAAAAGTCCCCACGTTCCGGTTCCTAGATCTTCTCTGCTCAGAGGACACGTCGCAATCGCGGCATCAAGAATGCGTTGCTCTTCGTTTTCGTCTACGGGCTTCCGAATTCGTGCGTCGTTTGTGGTTGACGTCGAAGCCACATTCTTATCAGGCAACGACGATGCACGCTCACGCACGACTGCGCGCATCATTCGCATCATATCGTCCTTTGAAGAGCACGCCGGCGTGTCGCATCCATCTTTGTTTTTCGCATCCATTGCATGTATAATTATTGCCCGGCGAAATGTCAAGTCCCGAGAAAGTGCCTGCCCGAGAATACCACCGCGCGTGGAAGAAAACAAAATGGGATTTTTTTGTCGTGTAATTGAGAAGTCAATTATTGCCAAAAATGTATCAAAAGGTTCTCGTATACCTACTACCCAATTTCATCCTGTTACCAAAACCAAATCAGAGTTCTCCCAAAACTCCATACTTTCATCCATGCACTTTACCCCGCTCGAGATGAAACTATCTTCGCTGCGGCACCCCTTTTCTCCTTCTTCTTCTTCTTCTTCTTCTTCTTCAGACGTGACTCGTCATCGCCGTTGTCTTGCTGCTGTAACAACGAAAAAAATCGAAGACAAGAAGTCTACTAGAAGTAGGAGGAGCGCAACAACAACAACAACAACAACAACAATAGAAGGAGAAATAAAGGATGTAAGGAAAAGCAAAAGAAAAGGAAAACCAGAAGCAATAGGAATGAATTTTGTTTTCGAAAGTACGAACATGCCACCAATAGGGAAAAGACTACGAAGAAGCCGACAACACGAGTTTGTCCCGTTCGGCCTGATGCTGGGAAGAAAGCCGAAAAGGCGTTGCGCAACGACAAAAGTTCGAGTTTTTAACAGCGACAGCTCCGGAGGAACCGATGCAGACGAGCAACTCCCGTCACTATCTGCGACGACTACGCGGTTAGGCAGAGCTCTTGGCTCTATATACAAAGCAGCGTCGAAACGAGTAAAACGAAACTTCAATAGAATACCGATCGCGCTCATCGCGCTGTTAGTTGGTATTTCCTTAACGGCTTTCTTTCCACACCCTGAATCGCCCGGAGACGCTTTCATTACGTTCACAATCGTAACGTTGGGAGAGTTTTTGAGTTCTATTTTATACAGCGAAAAGAATCAAGGGGGATTTCTAAGCTGGGCAAAATATGGAGAATCTGTTCCAATATTCCTCAACGCGTTCAAAATTGGTGTGTTTTATGGTTTATTCATCGACGCGTTTAAAGTTGGAAGTTAGAAAATATTCCTATGCACATGTCTATTAAAAATCGTATTTTGGATTTGTGAGTAACTCTTCGTTTGAAATTTCAACGTAGCCTCCGTTCAAAAACCGCGCTTCGTCATCTGAAAGCGCCGCGTTTACAACTGCTTTGGCGACGCGTTCAACTCGTACGGGTGAGTTTTCCAACCCAAGTTTCCCAAGTCGTTTCATTATGAATGTTACCGGGTCCATCAGCATCCAGAGCGGTATGTTCATTTTCCCAGCTCCCAAACTTTTCGTTCCTGATACGCCTCCTGGTTTCACAATCACCGCGAGTGGTGCCCGCCCCGGTGTGTTTCCACTCGATTCACTATTATTATTATTTCCAACGCGCACAAACTCGTTCTTGGCAAAATTTTCCACCGCGATCTTACCTTCGACGTACGGCTTCACTCCTGGAAGTGCGCCGGCGAACCCTAACGATGCACCCACTGCAACGAATCGATTAACATGCAAATGTTGAGCTGTTTTAGCAGGAACGATATTCGTCTGTGCATTTCCATTGAAGCACTCCTCTTCAGATATTCCAAAAGGCAACACGCCAATAGACGTCACCACACAGCTCACACCCCCCCGTAAATATTCGGCGTACGTATCCGGTTTTGTACTATCCGCAGCGACCCAATGAACTTTTTCTGTCCACGATGGAGAAGAAGGGGATTTTTCCTCGGGAGGAACGCCCGAACGCGATATTGCGGTGAGGTCAACCGTACCTCTTTTCACAAACTCTTTCGCGATGGCTCGACCGACGTATCCATTCGCGCCGAATACGACGACGAGCTTTCTTTTCCCGCTCATCTCTTCTTTAGCGTGTTGGTTGGGAAAGAAACTGTCCGGACAAGACGAATCGGCGAGTCACTCCGTTTTAGACATCATGCTAGCTGGTGCCGAGATTTTGACACGAAGGATCGACCCCGCGTCTTTTGCAACAGAAAGTTGTTAGTTACTTTTTTTGGCAACTTTACACTGACCGCTGACGACTGACGACTGAGTGCTGAGACTGAGGCTTAAAAAAAAAAAAAACTGTGTGAGTTTTGAGAATGTAAATCTTTTTATACATATTTCCGCCATGCTTTCTCTCGCGAGTACGTCAACGATAACAACATCAAATGTAACAAGAAGAATAACAAGAAGGAAAGGGTGGGCATCTCCCGCTGCCGTTCGTGTCGATAGCGTGGATGTCATCGCAACATCGTCCTCAAAAAGTATGCAAATTGCACGTACACGACGAGTAGGGGATTTTTTTATTGCGAGAAGATGGAGTATTGAGGACGCCGGAAGAACAAGAACGAATAAAGGAACGACGACGAGAGGACGAATGGTAAACTGCCACGCATCGTTAGCTCTTACTGACGTGTTATTCACGACTGGTACGGTGATGGTGATGCCGTTTTATGCGCTCATGATTTCAAAGCCAAACAGTCGAGTAACTCGAAATTTGATGGAGAGTAAACTCTTGTGGTTGATTTTAGGGATTTTATATATCGCCGCGGCGTATTTGAGTTTAAATAGCGAAGATGTCGTTCGAGCTATACTCAACGCATTCACGCATCGACCGGTTGTTGGTATGGGTAGCGTGAGTCGTTCTGGTATTGCCACTGCCGCCGCTTCAGGGGCCAGTGCCGAGCCTTTCATCTCGCGGTGTTTGACGCTCTTTTCAAATTTCATGTCAACTCCGGAAACTGCATGCGCGTCTTGGCTCCACTTGATTTCTTTGGACGTGTTTTTAGCGAGAGGCGTGTTTTTAGATGCCATGGAATGGGGGACGCCGTGCAGACACTCGATATTATTGTGTTGCATGTTTGGTCCCCTAGGTTTACTAGCGCATGCGTTTACAAGATACGTGCATAGAACGTTCGATTCAATGTTCGCATAATGATCGCTTTGTGTAATAATAATAATAATAATATATAATTGTACGGTACCGGTATTCACTCTAATATCTGCGCTTCTTCTTGTCCCTCGCGGGCGGAGTGCTTTCTTCCATCTTATTCACACCAATAACTCCAGCGTGACTCGCCCCAATAGACATATCTGTAAACGTAATTTGAGAGGGAGCACTCCTAACTCTGGGTACTTTCGTCGGTTGGTAGACGTCCTCGTTATCGGGACCTTGACCAAGCGCGCCTAGATTTGAACCCCACGTGTATAACTCGCCGGATTTTGTAATCGCCCCAGACGAGTTTGAACCAGCGTATACCATTTTTACGGAATCTTTACCAAAAAACGAGGAGGAAATTTCCAAAGGATTTGGATGCGGGTCGTCGTTGCACTGCTCTCTCCCCAACGCGCCTAAACGACCATCGTGTCGTTTTCCAATGGCATATATTTTCCCGGTTTTCGTGAGAAATAAAGAATGAAACCCACCTCCTGATCCAGCGATAATGTTTTTATCTGAAAGCGATGGGATTTGTCGGGGTAACCACGCGACTTGTTCGCTTTCAATCACCCCGTTGTCAAAAAAACCACCCTGTCCGAAAGAGGACAAACCGATGCTATACACTTCGCCGTTTTCCATTATTAAGTGTCCGTGTAATTCGCCGGTAGCAATTGCCTTGACTTTCAAATCTTTCCTATTGTTTACCAAAACGCGCCCCGGGGTTAAGAGATTCTTAACGTACGATTCGTTGTTCTCCCTGTCCGCTTTTTGATTGTCATCCGCGTACGCCGCTCCGGCACCAGTTTTCTCAATTCGTCCGAGACGGCCTTTTTCCGAGCATCCCATGGTGTACACCTCGCCATTTTCCGTTAAAATGCACGCGTGATTTTCGCCACTTTGAATGCATTTCGCTTTTTGTTTTTTGTTCAAAATTTCAACCGGATTGTAAAACGTCTGAGTGTCTGAAACTTTCAGCATGTTCAACCCTCGCCACTGACCGTTTTGATGCCGCCACTGACCCCATCCATATACGGTCCCGTCGCTCGCAATGACTAAAGCGTGCGTATCTCCCGCACACACAGATACAGCTTTAACACTGTGGTCAAGATTGACGTACCCTGGTAACCAAGATTCATCGTCTTCATCTTCGTTCTCTGGTGCAGATGTAGGTCGTCCCAACGCGCCCGAGTCGTTTGCGCCCCATGACAAAACTCGTCCTGTTTCTAAAATGGCAAACGTTTGTTGACCGCCGCAGGCGATTTTAATCACTTTCGTATTCGCATTACCTAAAATACTGCCTTTTTGTAGCAATCGTGGTCGTAGGAGTTCGTCGATGAGTTCTCCCGTGCTTGCGTTGGAGCCAAAGCCGAATTGCCCAGAGTCTCCGTTGGAACCAAAAATCCAAAGTAAACCTCCTTTTTGTTGTGCTTCTTCTTTAGAAGAAGCGATAACGTCGGCGTATTCCATCGCGAGTTTCTTTACGAATTGTAAGTACTGACGCATGAGATTGTTTTTTATTGCGCGCGGGTGTTCTCTCACCGACCGAGCGAACGCCTCGAGAAACTTTTCGTTCAACTCTTTCATCTGTCTTTCAAACTCAAAACGTCTTCTCTCTTCTTCGTTATTATTCTTCGTCGCGGCGAGCGTATTTTTTCGCGCCGTGGTACCGTTGATGTTATTCTCTTCCTCTCTGCCTCGCTTCATGTTGTCGCTGTCGTGATGTTCTTTTTTCCTTAACCTCTTTCGATGCTATATTAAGCGCAGCAGCAGCAGCCCTTGTTTTTTGTGTTTTGCTGTTTTTCTTCTTCTCGTTTTTTTTTTCTTCATGGCACTTTTTCCAAAACACATGACACACTACCCAATGCTCAATTGTCAACCCACCAATGACCAACCACATTTTTACATCATAAAATACACATCGCGACTAAAAATGATGGACCCACACACGTCTTCAACGCAAAACTGGTGTCGGTTATGATGATAATGACGTAATGACGACGACGATGAGAATAACATCGACTTCTTCTTCGACGTTATCATCATCATCGTTGTTGACTTTGCGCAGCGTGCGATGTAAACGAAGAATTTTCGTAACGACTGCAAGTACCTCAAAAACAAGAACGACGACAGCAAATAAAGAAGAAGCAAGGATCGAATGCGAGCACTTCCCAGAGTGCTCGGGATGCGCACATGTAGACAATTTACTCGAGAACAACCCAGTTGTTGCTCAAGCGAGAGCGTTTTTCAGGGGTGAACTTTTACAAGAAGAAGAGGTTCACGTTTCGTTGGGAAAAACAGAAAATTATCGGAACAAGGCGAAACTCGTATGCAGAAAAGACGAGAAAACAGGAGAAATCGATCTTGGATTGTTCAAGAGGAACAGTCACGATATGGTCCCAATACCTAACTGTGTCATTCATCACCCATCGATTAATTTATATTCAAAGGTTTTGATAGCCGTGTTGAGAGAGTTGAAAGTGAAACCATACGACGAGAAGACTTTCACTGGAGATTTACGTTACGTGCAGTTTGTTGCGCCTGAATTTTCCAAGAAGATATCAAATGTTCAAGTAACGCTAGTTTGGAACGAGATAAGGTTAACGAAATTTTGCTTGGAAGTGTGCGAGAAATTCCACGCGACGTGTGCATCCCTATTTACAGATTATCCTCCACCGAGTGTTTTTGTCAACTTGAACATTTCTCGCAATAATACGATATTTCAACGAAACGCGTTCGAACTTGTTGCTGGAACAGACGGATTTATTTTAGCAAACGATGTCGCGTATGGTCCGGGTTCTTTTATGCAAGGGAACCTAGAAATGCATCTCGAAACGCTTAGGGATATCGCCACAGAACTCGATGAGCGTGAGGAAACTTTGAACATAGTTGATTTATTTTCAGGTTCTGGCGCTATTGGATTTTACTTGGCGAAACATTTGAAAACGCCTGTTCAATCCATCGAGTTCGTGGAGATTTCTCCAGATGTCGTTGAGAATTGGGAATTTACAAAGAAAAAAATCATGGATTGTTCAGATTTTGGAAACCGAGAAAAAATGGAATTGCGTTTAACAGTTGCGCCAGCCGAAGCAAACGCCAAAACATTTATTCAAACAAAGGATTGTGACGTCGTCATCGTGAACCCGCCTCGAAAAGGATGCGGCGAAGAGGTTCTGGAAGCGCTTAATAACGATAGTAGTGGTGATTTAGGTCCATCTATTCTCGTGTACGTTTCTTGCAACTTTAAAACTTTTGCGAGAGATTACAAAATCCTCGTTCAAGGCGAGGGGAAATGGAGATTACGAAAAGCTAAAGGTTACATATATTATCCTGGATCCCTACATTGCATAGAAACTTTAGCCATTTTTGATAGGAAGAGATGAATAGATTTATCGTCGTAGCCACCACAGTTATGATGCCCCCTCGACAAAAAACTTCCTTTGTTCGATATCGTTTGCTTTACGTGAAGAATTCTATTTTGTCTTTTGTTTTAGTTCGTGTTGCTGCTGCAGTTGAAGTTGTTGTTGCGCTTTCCTGTTCGCTTTAAATTCGTACGTAATGAGCAGAGTAGCCAAAGTCGATGATGCACAAAACGTGAGTATGACCAAGGCGGTGCGGTCTCCAAACTTCATGCCACCACGAGGTAAATTTGCTTCGTTTCGAAAATCCCCCTTTTGTGTATCGGTATGCAATAATAAAATTAATAATATTACGTTTTCATCGCATTAAGCGCGCATCAATGCATCGTTTTGTGTCCTCGTGGCCATATGCGTGTGCGGAGTAGTGGGTGGGACATATTTTTGTGCCTTTTTAGTAAGGAAGGTAATGTGCATGCACATCACTTGACACTTCCTCCTTGCTCAAGTTCGCGTGAATTTTGTTTTTTTTTTAGATGTCCAACTTTCACTTTCTCTGTTCTCTCTTCTTCTCTTCCTCTCTTTCTTTTCCTCTCCTCTCTCTCTCTCGTATCTTTATTGTTCGATGTTTTTTGCACATTGCTATATATCGGATAGAAAATGGACGGCTTCAGGACTACGGAACGGCTTCGACGCGCCGTACATCTCGTGGCTTCATCTTCGTCCGCATCATCTGTTATTGCGGGACAAGAAGAAAAAGAAGAAGAAGAAGAAGAAGAATTTCTTGAAAAGTGTAAACTGTATCAACACGCAACGGTAATTCCGTACGAGTTTGTCAAAGCTTTGAGCTCCAAATGCGTTCAAATTGCTGCTAAATCAGCAAACGGAGAAGAGAAAGAGAAGTACATGATACACAACCTGTTGCGCGGGTCTGAGGTTATGTTCAAAGCGCCAAAAAGGCGCACACCGAAAACACCGGAGTTTGCGAGAAAGTTGGACCGCATTCGCGAGAGACTTGAGGAGCAAAAGTACGAAGCGATGGTTGCGGACGTGACAAAGGCAACGGGTGTGTCAGAGAAGAGTGCTCGAGAATGGAGAACTTCGTCGATTGGATATTTGATTAAACATGATTTAGGATTAGCAGTGCACGTGATGACGCTCATGGCAGCGTGTTTCATAGGAGGTTTCATCACCGGCGCACACGTATTCCCAGACCTTGGGTGGGAAATACACTTTGTGTGCGGAACGGTTGGCGCAATTTGCTGTCTATTTATGGAGGCATCACTCTTCATTGTGCGTGGCGTTCGAGAAGACGAAAGAGACGAAAGGAAGCGCCAGCACCGAGACGCAGATAGAACGAGCGCTAAAAACAACATCTTAAATAGTAGTAGCAACAACAATAGTATGAAGAAGGAAAATTAGAGTTTAGTAGAATTAATCATTCATGAAATTTGGGATCCAGTACAACGCAATCAAGCACGTTGCGATGATCTTCGTTGTAATCCCTACACCCCCTGAAACCCATTCCGGAACGTTCGCTGATTTCTTGAGTTGCGCGCCGAGAATCACAAACAGCGTCGGCAACAAGATGCCGATCGTATCCGCCGACATGGCCGGATCTAAAACCCACGTGATAAGATCTTCCTTATTCCCTGGGACTAAAATGATCCCATCAGAACGAATGACGGAACCGTTGATTGTGGATGTCGTGCTCGGTTTCATTCGTAACGGTGATTTATAATCCTTTTGACATTTTTTCAATTCCGGGTGCGACGCGCACAGCTTCGAAAACCGTTCTGTTTGTTCCGCTTTCGACATGTACACGTCCTTGTCGAAACCGTCCGCGTTTTGTTCTCTCTTCATTTTTGCTTTCTCGATTACGGAGGGAAAGTATCCGTACTGATTCGGAACCTCGAACTCGACGTTTGCGCTGGCAGTGGTAGTCTTTGAAGGAGCTGCGGATACTTTCGTTGTCACGCTTTTACGACGAAGGGGGGCCGTCGCTCTCTTCTTGTTTTGTACCGACGCGGCGCTCTGGCTCCTATTTGTTTATAAGATGGTGTAAATGAGTAGTTGTTATCCGCTCCGTTAGTCCACAGTCATCATCAACCATCGTCATGTTTTATTTGTTCTCTCGCACGTGAAAGAGCGAATAATACGATGGGATATGGATGATGTGCGTCTTACACGCACACACACAACACGCTCGCGAACAATCAAAAAGAAAGCGCGCGACACAGAAAAAGAGAGGGAGAGAGAAAGAGAGTACGAGTGCATGAACAGAGATGTTGCGCTGTCCAACAGAACAAACGTACCAGGACGCGAGGGAGAGAGACATAGTTCGTTCGTGTTGTTTTATCTCCCTTGTTTTCCCGGGTAAAAATGAAGGGCAAGGAGAAGGGGGGGTGTTTTTTCGTGGTGGAAAGAGAAAAAAAATCTCGAAAAAGAAGAGATCTTCCACGTGTTCTTTCTTCCTTTCCAGAGACGCATTTTTCAACACTCTCAAGAGAAGCCGTGCACGCGAGCTGAAGAGAGAGAGAGAGAGAGAGAGAGAGAGAGGAAGAGTATATATATATACACACACACACACACATACAACGTATTTACAGTTATGTCATCTTCTGCGTCATTTTTACAGTCTTCCGTCGTGCACAACAATAATACAACGACGTTTTTTAGGGGAAGAAACCGCGGCGGGAGAAGTGATTTTACACCAAAGTTTTCGACGAAGAGGACGACGATACGAAAAGCCAGCGGCGGGAGGAAAGGCACGTGTGTTACTATCGCCAGTATAGACACGAAAAGAGACGTTGTTTTAGTGTTCGGATGTTTAGATCGCACGGCGCAATGCAGCGCCGAGCAGTTATCTATGAATGAAAAGTCTCAAGGCGTTCGCGTTGTTTCCGTCTTTCCAGCGAAAGCGTTTGAAGGAATAAAAAACCCACTGGATGCCATGGCAAAGGAGTTGGTGTACCCGAATCAAAAAACCATCGACGCGATGAACGATTTCGAGTACGTGGAGGTTGCGAGTGACGAATCGAAAGAGTATCAAGAAGTGCTTCCGAACGTGACGGCAGTGATTATCGCGGATGAGTTTGCGCCGAACATGTTAAAATCGACGGAGGGAGTCGTCGCATTGATTAAAGAAAATAAGCTTCCAAAGTTGAAGCGCGTAGTGGGCTTGTCGCACATTGGCATCGATCGACGAGATCAAGATCCATATAAAATGATGAACAGAAAATTATTTCGAGGAGGCGCTATATTAGATAGGTGGTCAGACGCTGAGGAATTGATAAAAGCGACTTCACCAAAAGGTAATCCGTTGGAAGTAAAATGGACGTATACCATTATTCGCGTCGGCGATTTGCGAGGGAACGGTCCTTGCGCGGTTGTTTACGGAGATGTTATGTTGACATTGGTCGATAACGCTTTCGATGTTCGCATGCAAGACGTAGACATGGAACCTGGGGACAAATTTGACGGTTTCACGAAACGATTATCTGCAGCATGCGTAATGAACAGAATGTTAACGAGCTCGAAAGTTTCCGTATTGAATCAAACTTTTAGCTTGATTAGCGTTGGTCCCGTACCAAGAGATCGACGAAAAGGCTACGATGTCGCAAAAGGTAGATCGCCGCCGCCTATTCGAGACGAAGAAATAGATGAAGCTGTGCAACCAAAGGGCAAAGAGGAGGAACAGGGAAGCGTAGGAGGTGCCCCAGTACCAACGTGATAAAAGAAGACTGTATTTATCGCGAGCGTGCGTGTGTGTGTGTGTGTGCGTGTATTCTCTAGAGATCTATGTTTATACGTTTATTTCTTCTGCTTTTTGCTCTTCCTCTCGTCGTCGACGTTGTCGTCCTTGCTCTTCACGACTTTCGGCAACATGTCATCCCTTCCAATCTCCCACGCCCCAGGATTAGACTTATACGAAACTTCATTCTTCTGAACCGCCTCGACGAGCGCATCAACTCTTTTGATGTATTCAGAGATTTTAAATTTTTTCTCGCAACCACTGTATGTCATGTACCGAATTTTTCCGAACACGTCGCGCTCTTTCCACCCTTGGTCGTGCACGCCGACGATGGACCACATGCATCCAACGTAACCGCTCGGATCTCTTCCGTCGAGCGACCAGCGATCGTTCAAAGCGATGGCGTATTTCAAAGCGTTTTCGGGAGTATCGGACCATTCCAAGATTTTCTTTGCCCAATACATGCGCATGAATCCGTGCATTTTACCACCGTAAACGAGCTCGCGTTGCGCAGCGTTCCATAAATTGTCGTGCGTTTTAGCTTGCTCAAATTCTTCGTACGTGTATGTATATTCTCTTTTATCTCCCGCGTGCGCTCGTAAAGTATCTTTTGCCCAGTCGTATTTCTGGCCTTCAATCGTGTCGTATTCGGGAGAATAATAGCAAAAGTTATCTGCAAGTTCGCGTCGAACAACGAGTTCTTCAAAGAAAATGTCCACTGCTTTCCCGTTGGATCCTTTCTTGGCCTCGAGCGCTTTCATTGCGCACCTTTGTCCGGAAATTTGTCCAAAGTGCAAGTATGGCGAGAGCCCGGAAAGCGCTTGAGGCTTTGCTGGATCGTTTCTTAAACCGTATAAATTCATGCCCTTGGTCAAAAAGTTATCTAAAACAGCCATCGCGGCTTTTTCGCCGGGAATGGCCCACGTCACCTCTGGAACATTTTTCCCGCGTTCTAATGCTTGTTCTAACACGTCGTCCCAATCCGTTTTCACGCTTTTTATTTTCGCGTGTAACGCGGTATCCTTATTTTCAACCCTCGGTAAACTATCGGGAAACGGAACCATAAACTCGTTGTACAATTTTGCCAGCTTCCCGCGCAACGTTCGTGCCCCAACTTCAAGTTTCGGTGAGGCCACCCAGCACGGCACGATATTGTGGGCATCCACGGTTCTCACGGAACGCTTCGTTTCCTTCGCAAAATCGTCGCGCCACTTCAAAACTAATCGCAAAGGAGAGAAGTCCGTCACCACCGCGCTCGCGTTTACTTCGTTGCAAAATTTCTCAATCTCCACTTTTGGCTCGTCTCCTCCTCTCAACAGTTTGAACGGAATATCCTGTTCCTCTAATGTGCTCTCGACTTCGCGCAAACCTCTGAGCATAAACCCAAACTGTCGAGCGCCATCGTCTAGAAACTTAGTAACCACATTAAACACGACAACTAGCGGTTTCTTCTCTTTGTTTGCTAACTCGATGGCGTAAAGCATCGCCCAATTATCGTTCACGCGTTGATCTCGACTCATCCAGTAGACTATAGGTCCGTTTCCTTCACGAAGAATAGGCTGGTCGTTTATGAGCTTACAACGGTCTGGATGCACCATTGTTCTATTTTCCTTCTTTTTGTCGTTGATATTGATGATATTATCAGTTTTGACAGAAACGGCGACGAACGTGGTTGATGCGGCCGTCGTTAAAGTTCTTTTCCGTACGAACCTGCCGCCGCTCGGTGACTGCAGTGCTAAAAACGGTTGATAACTTTTTGTTAAAAAAGTACACGTCGTCGTCGTCGTCGTCGTCGTCGACGTCGACGTCGATAATCCAAATGTCGATGTCGAAGTTTTCTTGTTGAAAAATGCGAATCGACTCAAAAGGAGCACACGCGTGGTCGTCGATGGTGAAACTGAGGTTGTTGCAGTCGTTCTCGTCCGTATCGTCACCGTCCGCAGAAGCATGCAACACCACGCGGTTGGTTGATTGCGGTGATTAAAGTGTGCGTCAAGTTTTGTTGAGTTTTTTGCTTTTTTCTTTTTCCTTTTTTTTTGGACCACGAAATTGGAAAGATCGATTTCATCTTTCGTCAGTCACTTTTTCGGTGTTTGTTTGTTATTCCTTCCTTACACGCCACACGAACACACACACGAACATACACACACACACACACACACACGTCGTGAGAAACAGAGAGACAGAGACGAAGAAAGAAGTCGAGAGAACGAGAGCATGACGATGATGATGTCATCGACGACGCCGTCAATGACGACCACTCTAAAGAGAAGAATGAAAACGAAAACGGCGGCAAAACAACGAGCGACGACAAAAGAAGTAGAAATAGCAGTAAAAGAACAAGAGGTTAAAGAAGAACACAGAACGATGTGTTATTCGTGCTTTAGGAAGGAGAATCTCTGCATATGCAGATTGTGCGAAAGAGTTTTATTGGAAAACACGCATTCTAAAGAGAAAATTGTTCTTAAAGATGGCTTACACGTTTCAATTTTACAGGATAGAGACGAATTTAGGAGGAAACTCGGGTCTGCTCACATCGCGAGAAACATCGTAGAAAATTGCGACGTGGTTTGGCGCGATTGTTCGTGGCCAAACGCGTTGTCTGTTCCGAGACTAGAAGTTCCCCGAACATCTGTGGCAGTGACGGAGGACGAGAATAAGGAATACGAAATGGTCTTGTTGTGGCCAAGCGAAAATGGCCAAGCATACAAGAAGCGAAACGTAAATAAGAAGACGCATATAATTGTCCTCGATAGTACCTGGTACAAGGCGAAACGAATGTACAACAGAATTCCATGGTTGAAAGATTTACCTTGCATCTCGCTACAGAATATCAAGAAAGAGAGCATGTACGAGCCGATTCGAAAGCAACCGTTTCGAGATGCTCTGTCCACCGCGGAGTCAATCGCGCTGGCTTTGAAAGAGTTTGGTAACGCGGATGCGGAACTCATAAACGTAGCATTTAGCGAAATGATTCGAGAGCAATTACAAGAGGAAAAACGACACGAACGCGCGGTCCGCACACGCGAACGGCGAAAAATGTAAAAAATTGTAACTTAAAGTTTAGTTTAAAAGTAGTGTTACATCTAATCTGCTAATCTCCGACCTCTCCCGACGAACCGTCTCGCCTCGTTCGGTTGTGTCACGTTACTCGCCGCGCGGATGATTGGATTCCCAAAGATACTCGCAACTGCAGCTTCCACCCACTGTGGCGTCTTTATCAAGTGCACGCCGCTTTGACGAGGATACAACACGGAGAAAAAGTAGTACACGTGCCCAGAGAGAACGCCAAGAAAATCCGGCACCGGGTCGCCTCCCATCAACACGGTCAACGCCATCATCCCCCACGGCAAATAAAATGCGGGCATCCGAATCATTCCCATGATGGACGTGTTTTGCGTTGGATTTTCTCTGGACCATAAGTACAGCATGGCGAATATTAACGACGAGGAGTAAAATGGTTGCGACACCGAAGGCACGATGAATTTCAAAGGTAACAAAATCATCATGTTTATCATTAACATCCACACAAAATCTGGAGTTCTGTTTTCAAACGTTTTCTGTTCCAGATGAACTCCATATCTGGCAATCATTAACGTTCGAAAGACGAACGGAAAACCAAATCCGCCGATAAAACAGAAATTTCCAATCAGTCTCCAAAATTGAAACCTTTCCCAAATCAGTTTGTAATCTAAATACAGATTGACCGGTAACGGTAAACCAAATTGGGTTCCGAACGTGATCAAGACGCAGGCTGATCCCCAGACTTTACAGACGGGGGGTAACGAAGCGTACCATTCGCCGGGAGAGTTTGACATTTTTCTTTCTCTTCTATTATTGTGTTCTTCTTTTTTATGTCGATTTGCGAATTTCGAATCGTTGCATCTTTTTTTCTTTCTTATTTTCGGAGGAGCAAGATGTAAGAAGAAAAAAAATTCGCATTTAAAAAAATGGCAAACAAAGAGAAAGAGACAGAGACAGAGACAGAGAGAGAAAAAAAAAAAGAGAATTCGTTTTCGTTGAAAAGTCTTCACGTCTTTTACGCGTGATGAAAGCACCGAGCAGTTGTGTGAGTGAGAGGCAGAGCTATAACCATACACACGAAGTTCATATACATAATCATCGTCAACATGTGGTTGAAGCAAACGCAGATTGAAGAGTGCGCGCGCGTCGCACACGAGAAGTGCAGCTCGTGTTTTTCAAAAAACGATGATGGTGATGATGTGGACAACAACAAAAAAACGACCGAAGAAAAAGAGGCTGAGTTTTACCTCTCTCTGCCGACGCATAAACGACCAAAATGCGAAGGAAACGTGAAACTCTATCACTTTTTTGCCGAGTTGCGCGAGCAGACGATGAAAATTAATACGAATCACGGAGGAGGAGGACAATCTCGTCACAACAACAACAACTCACATCAGCATTCGGTCGTAGGAAAAGTGCAAGAATCCATTCGCAAGTGCGAAATACAAATAAAAGATTGCGAAACCGCGAATAGTTTAACCGGCGTTGGTCCCAAAATGTTGAAGTATTTCGATACATTTTTCCGTCTGTATCCTCCCTTACAAAACAAAGAGAAAGAGTTGGAGAAAGAACGCCTGTTGCTGCTGGTGAAAGAGCGCGAGAAAATAAGAAGGAAACAGGAGAGAGCGAAGAAAAATGTGGGCACGATGACGATGAAAAACAACAACAAAAAGCGTGGACGAGAAGAAAACGGCGCAGGAGGGAATAAAGAAGACAATGAAGAACAAATAGAGTTATGCAGAGCTTTTAGTCAGGAGCAACCGAGTCGATCAATGCTGCAACAGAAACAGAGAAAAATGAATTCATCGAAAAAGTGGCACCCGAAATACAAGACGGCTCCTTTTGCGCTTTTGGCGACGTTGCATAAACTCATGCTCGAAGGCAAGAAGCAATGCACAAAAGACGAGCTAATCAACGCCACCGATGCCTCTGGTTTATCAAACATGTCAATACGACCTAGAGTGGAAGCTTTCTCGAGAGAACAAGCATCTTTTCAAGGAAGAGATATGTCTAGCCAATATTCCGGATGGAGTTGCTTCAATAAGTACTTGAAAAACGCACCGACAGGTCACGAAGCGCCGATGGTTTTTACGTGGAGTAACCCGATGATCATTCGCTTAACGGACGAAGGCACGATTGTAGCGGAAGAATGTCACCGCGAGGCTGAAATCCATGGCGATTGTACGTGTGGTCTCATTAATACGGAGAGCACGAACGATCCATCCAGTGTTTTGAAAACGAAGATTGTGGAGAGACGCGTTCAAGATAAAACCACTTTAGCGGCAAGAAGATCCGCCAAACAAGAAAATCACGAAGTGAACGTGGTATCGCTACTTTCAGATAGCGATGAAGATTGCTTCAACCGTAACGCGTCGAATGAACGGCAGCTCGATGCAAACAAGAAGAAGCTGAATGTTGCACGAAATTGGCATGGCACCGCTGCCGAGGAGAATGACTGGAATAGCGCGACTGAGCTCGAGATACGCTTGCCAACGTTAAAACCGGGCGAGAAATTTCAAGACGTGTACGATGTAGTTTTCTTGTTCGATAACCGCGAGCAGTATGATAAAGATTTCAGACCAGAGCATTTAGTGAAGTATTTTGAAAACGTGAATCTTCGCGCCGAGCAGTGCTTCATTCCGATTGGAGACGCACTTTGGGTAGCCGAAGATAAAAAGAGCAAAGAACGCTTTTGCCTCGATTATATCATAGAAAGAAAATCTGTGGCAGATTTAAGTTGTTCGATCACGTCAGGTCGATATATTCGTCAAAAGTATCGCTTAGATAAGTGTGGTTTAGAGAAGGTAATGTATTTAGTCGAAGGAAATATCGAGCGTGATTATCACTTGGAAGAACGCCAGAAATTAGCAGTAAAATCGGCGTTGATTGAAACAGACATCCATGACGATATATACATGCTTCGAACAGAATCGCTGGAGAAAACGAAGAAGCTATACGTCGATCTCACGAGATCGATACAAGATTTATACAATCCGAGAGTTGGAAAAGACAAAAGTGCGCAGCGAACTTTCTTCTCCAACTGTCTTCCTACGTTCAATGCGTTTAATGAAAATATGAAAAAATTTGTGGCAAGCGAAAGTACGGTTCAAAATACTTGGGGGGTTATGCTCGCTCAAGTGAGAGGGATGGGTCCAGACGCAGCCGAAGCCATTGCAAATCTCTACCCAACTCCAATCTCTGTCTACGAAACGTTCGAGCAATTGGATTGGGACGAGAGTCGATGCGTCGATTTGATTGCACAAATCCAACCGAAAGAGAGGAAAATCGGACGTTCAGCGGCGCAAAACCTCTACGAAGCTTTTTTTAGATAGGCTCTGGGGAAGATACGTTCTTCTATATATTATTACGCGCAAGAACATTTAATATAATAGTGTACCTACTTACACATTCTTTCGCTTGAATGCGTGTAACATTCGAGCAAATTTTTCTTTGTCTGGTCTCCATATTTCTTCGACGAACTAAAAAAAAGTAGTGAAAATATATACGTAGGTACTCCGAAACCACACAAAAAGGAGACTCACACGGACCGAAGAAGAAGAAGAAGAAGAAGAAAGATGAGCAGACCGAGGGGTGGTAAACGAGACGGTGGTGACTTCATGGATGATCTTCTGTCCACGGATAACTTACTCGCGCAAACGAGGAAGCAAACGAGCATGAGAGATATGAAATCGTCTTCGACTCCGTCTCGACAAATCCAACAGAAATCTCCTTCTTCTACAAACTTTGACGGAGCAGAAGGAGGAGGAGGCAACAACGGCCTCGATGGTTGCGCTTCTTCCTCCTCGACGATGCAAGCGGGTGATCTCGACGCGTTCTTTTCGACGACGACGACGACGACGAGGCAAACACATACACAAACACAAACAGCAACGAGACAATACCAACAGCATACAACTAGTACAAAAAATGGTGTTCATCAAAACGACACTTTCATGGACGAGCTCGCCGCTTTCACGAGCACTCCGGCACCGCCCTCTTCCTCCACCTCTGTCTTCGTGTACAAGCGCGCGGACGCTTCAGAAGTGAAAAATATGGCAGCGTCCTCGGCTTCTGCAACGACGAATAGCTCCATAGATGATTTGTTTGGTATGAGCAGCGACGCACAAAGTTCTTCGCCGGTGGAAACAGAGCACAGGAAGACGCAGATGACGATGGAGACTCAGCCTACGCATCAGGACGAACCCACACTGAGTCGTCAGCAATTAAGCAATGAAGAAGCGCGGGAACGCGACAGCCCACAAAGAAGCAAAATTATGGAAAATCGTATTGATGTGATGAACGAGGGTAATAGAAAACCAGCAACGAATACTGGTGATAGCGAGGACAGAAGGGCGAACTTTGAAAAAAGTACGACCTTGTCTGCATCGCCGGCGTCTCGAATGTCGTCGCAACAGCGCGCTCAGAAATCGGCATCTTCGGTGAAGTTGGAATCTTTGAAAACTGGGATTGATTCCGTGGCTGGATTTTTCAAGGCTGGAATTCGTCGCGCTATCGGTCCGCAGGTTGTTCATTTTCCGCGCGCGCCTCTGGAACAATCTGCGCCAGAGTTTCAACAGGCTCTCCAAAAGGACGGTCGAAGCGAAACTCGAGACGTCACGAAAAAAAATGAAACGATCGTACCGAAAGTTGAATCATCGAAGAATTTAGATGATGAGGCAATGCTAGCGGAAAAATTCGAGTCTACCGTGAAAGTAACGATGGAGGAGACGAGAACAAAAATGAGCAGCAACGAGAGACATCAGAACAAATCGAACAAGAGGCAAAATGACCTTTCTTCTTCAGACATGGACGCTTTCTTTAGCTCGGCGGGAGCACATAGCGTTGATAGCAGTACCTCAAATAGTCACATTGACTTGGAGTCGATGTTCAATAGCAGTAACAACAACAAGAGCATGCCGAAATCAAACGGCGCTCCTCCTCCGGCAGCCGATGACTTTTTCGGAACGCCCGTTAGTGGCGGTGTCAGTAGTAGCTCGGCAACCAAAAATGAAGGCGCTTTTGAGTATAATCCCGAATCGGACGAGGAACAGGACGGTGACACCGAAGAGCGCATGCGATTGCGAAAACAGAGACATGAACGCAATCGTGCTCGGATTGAACAAGCACTCGAAGAAAAACGCGCTCGCGAACGACAAGCCATAGAGGAAAGAGCAGAACGACAGACGTTGCAAGATCTCATAGGAACTGATATCGACGAGTGGGGTAAAAAATATGGCGGCAACGTTCGCACAATGCTTGCGAATCTCAGCGAAGTTCTTTGGGAAGATCACACGTACAAAGTCCCTTCGATGATGGATTTAATGGAACCGATAAAGGTGAAAAAATCGTATCACAGAGCATTAGTTATCATCCATCCCGATAAAGTCGCTCAGAAAGGAGGCGGTGCCTCGCAGCGCTTTATCGCGGATAAAGTTTTTGATTTGATGAAGGATGCTTACAGAGATTTCGAGAGAAAAGAGCTGTCGTAATGTAAAAAAACTAGTAGATTGTATTTGTAACAAATTCGGCTAAAAGACGCATCCTCGTAATGTCGTAATGTCGTCGTATCTATAAATAAATCCTTTTCTCTATTCTCAATCGAGGATTTATGAAAAGCTTACGCCATCAAAATTATTTATTCCTGCCAGCAACGGTCTTCACTTTACCCTTTCTCGTTCTCGCGTTCGTCTTTGATCGTTGACCTCTGCACGGCAAGTTGTTGATATGTCTCTTCCCTCGATAGCACTGAATCTCTTTTAATCTCTTGATGTTCAAGGAAATCATCGATCTCAACTGTCCTTCGTTTTTGTACTTGTCAACTTCTTCACGCAAAATGGTTAATTCTTCTTCGGATAACTCGCGCACTCTCTTGTTCTCTAATCCAGTCGCCGCCATGACAGCCTTCGCGGTGGTGTTTCCTATGCCAAAGATGTACGTCAACGCCGTCTCCGTTCTTTTGTTGTTCGGGATTTCAACGCCAGCTACACGCGCGGCGCGGATTTGCAACGCACCACGCTGTTGTTGCGGTTGTTGATGGTGTTGTTGTCGGCCTGAGTTTACGCCATACAGAGAGAGACAGAAGGAAGAGGTGAGCGACGGAGAACAAAGGCACGATAAACGAACGACTCGAAGACAAATCAAATTCTCTCCAAAAGGATAGGAGGAGAGGTTTTATCCAGCGTAGGTTTTTTTGTGAGAGAAAATTCCCGAACGCGCGCGAACGTGTACTCGAAACATCGTCCAAAACACGAGAACCAACCAGAAACGAATTTGAATGCAGCAAACATCAACACTCGAAATACTTTCGTTTCTATCGTCTCTCCGTGTTCGCGCGTAAACGAAAACAGCGCGCGTGGATTTCCTCAAATTTTACTCCTTCCTCCGACCGCACTCTCCAACATTTCGCGCACAAAAAAAAACGCCGCCTCGAAAAGCTTCTCCGAGCGACCTTCGCGACGAACGCATCGCCCGTACCTTTGAACGAAGCCGAAACAGAAGTTCCAACGAAGGAAGATGCGGAGAGAGAAAACATGTTGCTCGTGTATATGTTTTAACACGCGCCCCTCTGCTAATTTATGACGACGACGACAACGACGACGATGACGGACGCCTCTTTGGCTTTAGGGAGCAAAAAACAAAAAAAAAGAAATTTGGACGTTTGCGGGAGAAAAAGAGACACAAAATAGTAAAATAATGCGCGCATACACGAGTCATCTCACGTTCGTTTTCGCGGCGAGGAGAGCGTCTACTTCGTACGCGACAACGTCTACTTCGACATCGAGTTCGACGTCTCCTGGTGTTGCTTCTAGAGGAAGAAGTAAGACGTCGGTGCGAACGTTCGCATTCACCCCGTCATCGTCAACATCAGCAACATCAGCAACATCAACTTCTTCTTCTTCTTCTTCTTCTTCTCCCGTGAAAAACAATTATTATTATTATAACGGCAACAATAAGAAATCATCAAAAGTTGTCGCCAACGCTCGAAAAGGCATGCTCTTCAACAGTGAGATGGATGACATTCGGAGAGACGCGAAACCGGCGGAACCGGTGAAGTTTACTTTGCCTCTTTCCATCAAACTGTATCCTTCGAAGTGTTTGCGAGCCAAGAACGAACCGGTGACAGTGTTTGACGACAATTTGAAAGAGTTATCGAAAGAAATGTTCAAAATTATGTACGAAACCGTCGGGTGTGGGTTAGCGGCACCACAAGTGGGCGTAAATTATCGTCTCATGGTGTACAACGAAGCCGGAGCGCCAGGTGAAGGAAAAGAAGTCGTGCTGGTAAATCCGAAGATTAGCAAATTCAGCAAACAAAAAGATTTCTTCGAGGAAGGATGCTTATCGTTTCCGAAGATTTACGCGGAAGTTGAGGTGCGATTGATGATATTTTCGTCTTTTCTATCTATTCATTTCCTTCTTTTCGTGTTTGCGTTTGCGCACAAGAGCTGCGTGTATATTTGGGAAACAAAGAAGGCCGATGAGCGATCAAAACATGAATATACGCTAATCCGAGTTTCTTTTAACAAGAAGCTGTGCGGAGAAATGTGAGCAAACACGCGAGGCTTTTCTTTTCATCCAGTATCTCCTTAGTTTTCAAAGACTTTTCTGCTGTTTCGTTACAGTTCTCGCTCACTTAAATTTCTCATTTCCCCGTTTCGTATAAAAATATTTACGACAGAGACCAATGGGCGTTAAGATTGAAGCGCAAGATGTCGAAGGAAAAAAGTTCAAGATGACTTTGGAAGGCTTCGAAGCTCGAGTCTTTCAACACGAATACGATCACTTGGACGGTGTTTTGTTTCGCGATCGAATGTCGAGCTCGGTGGTTGGGAACATTCGAAGCAATTTGGATAAATTGATCGAAGATTTTAGTGGCGAGGAAAAGGCGATTTAATAATTAGAAATTTGGCTTTGTAAAACGTGGTAAACGTACATGTAATTCAAAATGCTTGACTGTGTTTATGTGGTATTCAAGAAACTTCTGGGTGTTGAAGTTTGTAGAGATTTTCTCTCGTAATCATGCCTTTGATGTTGTTCTTGGAATCCACAACGCACAAGTGTCGCAATCCCAATTGACGAAAAATCTCCCAAACCCTCTCGAAACTACTTCGTTCTGGAACACTTATGGGTGCTAACATCATGAAATCGCTCAAAATCACGTGTGAGTTTCTTTCGTTTTCAGATAAGCCAATGGATTCGATATATTTTACGCCACCTAATGCGGAGCGCTCGGTGAACAATTTTCTCTGATGAAATGTGCGCATGGCGATTTCAAGGTTTTCAAACGCTTCGCGTTGCTGCGAAGACTTGAACCTTAACTCTGACGGGACGTCGCTCGAAGTTGAGACGTCCAGCTTCGATGAACTCAAGCGCAGCGCCTGCGAAGACATCGCGCTTTCATGGTCACACTCTTGTTCGTAAAAGATTATGTTTTCGATGAAGGCGCGTCGTGAGAGCAAAGTTAGCAACTGCGATCGAAGAATCAGACCAATCAACCGTTTTTCATCATTTCCGACGTCTTTTATGATTGGAAAGCCGTTATGAGTCGTAGTTTTTAAAATTTCTTCGATATTACTCACTCTCTCAATTTCTCGGAAAGTGATGGCAGGGGCATCACAAATATCACTCGCTGTTAATGTCGCTTCTGTTTCAGCGTTCACGCACGCCTCTTCTGGTGGCGCTGCGTGCAGATATGGAATACCATTTCTTTCCAACTGACTCTCATAGAAAGAAATAGAGATAAAGGAAGCGAACTTGTTCGCCAAGAACACGCAAAGAAGTAACGGAAGCAGAAAGTTCAATTGGCCCGTCCCTTCCAAGATAATAACCACAAGCGATATCGAACCACGAAAGACCCCGGCTAAAGCGGACGTTGCTCCGACGAGCGCATATGCACCTGCGGAGAGCTTTCTTTTTAAAAGTGTTTCCGATAGTTTGCAAAAGATGTTCCCCATCGCTGCGCCCCACGTAAGAGTCGGCAAAAACAATCCAGCTGGTAAGGCGCATTCTGCTGAAAAGACAATAGCAATGATCTGAAAAATGAATGAGTAAATCAAAGTCAAAACGGGCGTAGCATCTTTCGCTCTTCCCGACAAGAGATACTTTAAATTGTCGTCCCGTGACCCAATTAATAGACTCGCCAAGTCGTTGTACGAGTTTTTTGTTTTGCAACTTAACGCAACACCGATGGATGTGGGAAACGTTTTGCGAGTACTCACGGAGTCATCGTCATATTGAACGCATCCACCAAGTAACATGGATAGAAGTATTTGCGCCAATGCAATCATAAGCGCAACTGAAGCCGCTTCACCAACGCGCCCAATCTTGGAATTGCGACGATACCGCGCGAGTTTAGAAACGACCACGGTGATGATCGCGCCTAATATTCCGGACAAGATACCCAATAAAAGAAAAGCTCCGAGCTCGAAGAGTTCCCAGTGTTTCTCCTCCTCGGCAAAATCGAGGTGAAGCAGACCGAATGGTTTCCCAATCGATCCATTTAAAGTCGTTAAGACAAAAACGGCTAAAGTTGAGCATAAAAGCGCTCTTTTCGTCGTATCGTGAGACCAAAATGAACTCGCTTCTTCGCTCGAAAACAACACACCACCAATCGGAGCCCCAAACGCGCTTGCTAAACCTGCAGCGGCACCCGCGCTCACAATGTCTCGAAAGTCTGAGTCTCCCATCACTCTCCATTGACGTCTTCCTGAGCCACCTCTGGCGAAAGCGGAACCGATAATCGAACCGACGTGTACTAACGGACCTTCAGGTCCTACTGCGATACCACTCGATACAGAAAATATTGTCCCGATGGTCTTTACGATGCCACTTTTAAGAGAAATGGCTTCAGGAGAAGAGACGCCATTTAACTCGGCGACGACGTACGAAACACCCGCTCCAGCTGCCGTCGGTTCAATTAAAGTTACGAGAGCGCTCGAGAAAGCAAAGAAGGCGCTCATGACGCAAAAGAGAACGGCGCGAACTACGAAAGAATATGGCGCGTTTGAAAGAACCGTATCGACGCGCCACATATACAATATATCGATCAATCTCATCAACGCGAATGCCACAGATCCGACGATGACTCCAATGAACGTCGAGTTTGACCATCTCTCTAAAGTGAGCACTCCAGTTTTAGTCTTTTTAAAGTTTAAGCGACTCCACATGGAGTCAATCTTCGCGTAATCCAAACTTTCCCACATTTCTCTTCTTCGTCCTTCTTCTTCTTCTTCCTCTTCTTCCTCTTGTTCTTCCTGTCTTCGATCATCGACATCCGATGCGGCGAAGAGACTTTTTTTTCGCGGAATCAATCGACGAAATTGTCCTTTGATTATCGGTGAAGTCAGCTTAGTTTCTCGCGCACCGGAGACTTCTCTTTCTTCTTCTCTTTCTTCTTCTCTTTCTTCTTCTTCAATATCTTCATCTTCCTCCTCCCTGAGCAAACGCTCTAAATCGCTCTCAAAGCTCACCGAGCGACGAGCATCGCCAGACGATGAGAACATTCTTTTTATCAGTGAATGTATAAAAGAGGGATAGGGAGAGATATGTTGTTGTTCGGTGCGCGTGCGTGTATTTTTTAAGTTGTTGAAGAGATACAAAAACATGAAAATACTCTCGAAATATTACGAGAAAGATGAAGACGCGAATATAAACCAATACAAACATAGCGGTTGGGAAATCTCATTTACACAAAGTGCGAGTAGGGGGACGTGCAAGTTTCATTACAAATAGAATGTATCATCGCAGAGAGACTAGAGAGAGGAGTGTGAGCGGGTCTATACCCGCTTTCGCGCGTTGTGACCCTCTTTCCTTCTTCTCTCTCTCTCTCTCTCTCTCTGTTGCAAGATCTCTCTCTCTCTAATACCGTTCTTTTATATATACACACGCGCACATTGTCGCCCTCGTTACGGACAAAACTAGTTCATTTTCGTCATGCTCGAGTTCAACCCGGGCATAATTTCCGGTCGCCTGCCTGAAAGAGTGCGACGGATGAAGTGGTTTCTAAACTTTTCACCCTCTTTGACGTCCTGCGAGGTTTCCGGAATCGCCGTCGCTCTCTTCGCTTTGCTCGCGGTAAAGCCCGGAGAAGTGGTCAACTGTCTGGTGCAGAAAAAGGTGCACAACCCGACGGCAGAACCTAACGCGGCGAAGATTGGGTAGACCTGTTTTATTATTATTTTATGTATAAAAGAGAGAACGATTTGGTGAGAGATGATAAAACAAACGAGAGAAGAGAGGGTAAACGTTCCTCTTCTTCAAAATGAATACTATAGACTCAAAACAAAACAATCTTTCGTACCTCTGGTCTGAGCCATCGTTGCGACCAAGATACTGACGCTGCCATCTTCTCTCTCTTCTCCCTTCTCTCTTCTCTCTTCCCTCTCTCTCTTCTCTCGATCAAAAGTATGACGAGAAATAAAATAATTGCGCGGATCGAAGTACGAGTACTCCAAAAGCACGAGACACGAGAGGGAAAAAAAACGAGAAAAAAAAGGCAAAAAAAATCGACGGGACGACCGATCGATCGATCAGTCGTTCGATGACCGACATTATTTTTGACTTTTTTTTTCTCGTTTTTTTCCAACCGAATTTCCAAAAATCCACACACATTTCAAAAGAAGAGAAGAGTATGTTTTTACGAAGATCGGCGCAGCGCGTCGCCGCGACGTGCTCCACCTCGGCTTCTTCTTCTTCTTCTTCTTCTTCTAGTTATTCCAATGCGAGTGCGACCGCGGTGTTGTTGGCAAAATCAATGTCAACAATAACAAAATCAAATCCAAAAGTCTTCGTTGATAAAAACACTAAAGTCGTTTGTCAAGGATTCACGGGGAAAAACGGAACATTTCACTCGGAACAGGCTATTAAATACGGAACAAAGATAGTCGGGGGCGTGACGCCGAGGAAAGGTGGAACTATGCACTTAAATCTACCCGTATTTAACACGGTGAGAGAGGCAAAAGAGCAAACGGGCGCGAATGCGACGAGTATATATGTCCCTCCTCCGTTTGCCGCGAGTGCGATTTTGGAAGCCTTAGAGGCTGAGTTGGACTTAATCGTGTGCATTACAGAAGGCGTGCCTCAACACGATATGATCCGGGTAAAAGATGCGTTAATGTCACAGAGTAAATCGCGATTGATCGGTCCGAATTGTCCCGGGATTATCAAACCGGGTGAGTGTAAGATTGGTATCATGCCGGGATATATTCACAAGCCGGGAAAAATCGGCATAGTCTCGCGTTCCGGGACGCTTACTTACGAAGCGGTGTTTCAAACCACAGAGTATGGATTAGGACAATCAACGGTCGTTGGAATTGGTGGCGATCCTTTTAACGGGACGAATTTTGTGGACTGCCTGGAACGATTCGTTGAAGATGATGAAACGGAAGGGGTTATCATGATTGGAGAAATCGGCGGAACGGCGGAGGAAGAAGCGGCGGAGTTCATCAAAGCTTCTGGAACGAATAAACCTGTGGTTGGATTTATTGCCGGTTTGACAGCACCTCCGGGTCGGCGAATGGGTCACGCTGGAGCAATTACTCAAGGTAAGGCTGGAACAGCGATTGGTAAGATTGAAGCTTTGGAGCAGGCTTCTGTGAATGTGGTTCGGAGTCCAGCAAAAATGGGTGAGGCGATGCATAAAATGATGGTCGAATTGGGCAAAGCGTAAATAATGCGAGTTTATTTAATACAAACGATAACATATAACATGAGCGAGATAGAGATAGAAAGTTAAGAATATTTGCAAGTTTAACGTGAGCATTTTATTACAGCGCAAAGAAACTTCTTTCATTCTCGTCGTTCTATTTTGTTTAGCACATCAAAATCATCGCCAATCGTTCGAGTACGGATCCGGAGCTATAAAATTCCAAATCGAACCATGAGACGACCCTTGGCGCCCTAAATTCAATGAGCTACCACGCCTACCCATTCCTCTACTATCACGCGCGCTTTGCCTCTCCAACTCATCCTCCAACTGCATTCGCATCGACCGTTCGTCTTCGAGCTCAACTCTGAGTTGTTCTTCTACTCGTTTCGCTCTTTGCAATTGCCTTCTCAACGCCGCGAGTTCATCATTCATAACCGAATTGCTACTGTTTTCTCTCGTTTGCATTTGACTCGAATCGTTTAGCTGATTGAAGCGCTGCACGGAAGCTGCATGTTGCAAGTTGCTATTCGAATTGTTACTTGTATTGTTGTTGTTATTCGATGCGTTCCGCGTAGGCACCACGGGTGGTTTGCCAGTGCCCAACAAATGGTCTTTCGATCCGCTTCTTTCGATCAGAAACTGAGGATGTCTCGAAATGCTACAGTCTCCACGATCTCGGACACCATCGTATCCTCCAAACGAAACCAAAGCTGCAATTTCAGGGATAGCTATGCACGTGCCGCTCTCAGAGGCCACCGCCGAAGCCGGCGCCGCTCTACACGTCTCCGCCCACGCCGGTTCCGCTGAAAGAGGATCTCTCAAAGTAAGAGCCACCGTATCTACACACCCTCCTTCGCTATTACCGCCACCGACAACGTACCACGTATCGCCAAGACGCGCAGACGCCGCACCAGATCGAGGTTGCGGCATAAATCCACCCTCAGGATTGGCCTTTCGCCATCGACAGGCTTTCACGTCTAAAGCGTACACTTCCGAGTTCACGCAACCTGACGAGGTACTCCCGCCAAAAACGTACACAAAATGCGCACCTGCGCTGTTTATATACGCCGTCGCGCAGTGACCTCGACGGGGCGACGGATACGTCCACCCTTTGCATCGAAGTTCCGTCCAAGTCCGCGAGCTCACGTGATACAGCCAACAATCGCCCAAACACTGACCGCTCGGCGTTTCGCCACCGAAAATGACTATGTTCTCACCGCATCGCGATGCCGTATGTCCACCTCTAGCGCATGGTCCTTTCCCGTTCGTGGTTATTTTCGTCCATCTTCCTAAGTTTGAATTTTGCGAAAGGTTTTGCGAAATGCCCGTTTGAAATGAGTTGGATAAGTCTAATATCCACATTTCAAACTCTGCAGGTTTTACCATTCCGTTTTTTCTAGCAGCTTTCGTCGGCATATTTTTCGTGAAGCCTCCACAAACGAGTACCTCGGTTTGGTTCTCCCCATATTCGTCGATAGCACACACGGCGTGCCCATGCCGAGGTGTAAAGCTCGCGCCGGGCTGGACGCAAATACACTCCACCTGTTCCCATTGCAAGGTTTTGCAGTCTAAAGCTATGATGTCTGAACGTACCGTACCTGCGGTATTACCCCCGATAACGATCATCTTATTCCCAATTGCACAAGCCGCATGGCCGTGTCTCGCATGAGATCTCGACGACCGCGGCGTTAGCGCTGAGCCTAAAGTCGAAGTTCCTAAAGACGTCCAATTCCCATCTTCTCGAGCGGTTGATATGCTCTCGTGCGCCTCTTTCGTTTGCATATACCACGGGCAAGTATCTCCATCTACTCCTGCTACTACTAAACCTCCACCTCCTCCGTACATTTGCAACTGTTGCTTATTCTCTTGTATGTTGTTCAAACCGCCACTCCCTCCTCCTCCTCCTCCGTTAGTACCTCTTCCGTCGCGCTGTTGCTGCTGCTGCTGTTGGAATATTTGGGAAGTCGACGCGGAAAGCATCGCATTTTCGTTATTGTTGTCCATATCCCTATTAGCGTTCGTGTTCATGTTGTTCGTGTTGTTATTCGATGTGGTGTATCCGTTTCTACCACCCATGACGCGTCCCGGCATCGGTGGAGATAAGGGCGGCGTAATATCTGCGCCGTTCCCTCCCGCTCCGCCTCCTCCTCCGCGTTGACTCAACATCGACGCCGGACTCAACAAACTTCGATCGGCACCCCATCCCATCTCCATCGTCCATCTTCTCGCGTTTTCTATCGTAACTTGCGTATCTTCCGGATCCCCATCGTTTGTGGAAAGCTGCCACCAGTTTTCATTCTCTTCCTCCATCGTGTGCACGTACAGCGTCATCGCTTCCTTTGCATCCATTTCGCCTAAACTGGACCACGCGTTCCATTTTGCCAGCTCTAAACTCGACCATCCCCACGGTTTCGGTTCGTAATTCGGTCCAACCATCACTTGTTGGTACAAAGCGTACAATAATAATCTGGTTTCTTCGGAGACTTGACGTGATGATGGTGGCGGATCGGTCGCAAAAGCGATAGCCGCGTAGAAGCGCTCTGGGAACGGCAAAAGACACTGAATGAGGTCATTCCCGTTGCCCGTACCACTATTTCGGTTCAATTGAGAGGAGGTCATTATTTATTCTCGTATTGCCGTCTGCTCTTCCTCCTCCTATCTAATCTCTTTCCTCTCTCTCTCTCTCTCTCTCTCCCTTTTTCTTCGATCACAAAAAGAGAGAGAGAGAGAGAGAACTTGACACCACAGACACCACCGAGACCACCACGAGAAGAAAAAGAACGCCTCTTCTTCTCCGTCTCTCTTCTCTCTCTCTCTCTCTCCCTCTCTCTCTCTCTATGCGCGTCCGTGTGTATCTAAAAAGAAGGAAAGAGAAAGCCCGAGCGCGCTCAAGCACACGCTATTTCCTTTGGCGTCTTCGACTTCTTCAATCGAGAAAAAGCGAGAGGGACCACGAGAGAGAGGGAGAGAGAAGGTAGAACTCTTTTTTTCATTTTTTTTTGCCTTTTGAAAATTCCTTTGTCTTTTGTCCTTTTTCAAAAAAGAGGGAGAGAGTACTGAGACCTCCTTTTTTTGAGTGCGCTGTCGTTTTTTTTCTCGTCGTCGCCCTACAAAACAACGTGTTCGTAGTAAAGGCGTCGTCGAGAACGAAAACGAAAACGAAAACGAAAACAAAAACGATGATGAGGAATCTGTTGGCATCGGCGTTGAGAAGAGAAAACCAAGATAAGGTTTTGTTGAGCTTTGCGCGCGGTGTTGCCGATGCTCCTTTCGTCTCGTCATCGACGCACACACAATCAGCATCTTTTTCGGCGCAGCGCAATTTGAGTAATAGAAGAAGAAGAAGAAGTTTTAGCAGCAAAGATGGAAAGAAGGCGGAGGAATGCAACGCAATCAAACGAAGAACGAGAAGAATAGAGACGACGTTGATTTCGACGCGAGGCTTCGCGGCGAAATCTTCCGATGAAGTAGAAGTTCAAAAAGAAGGAGAAGAAGAAGAAACGACAACAACATCGACTTCAGAAAAGAAGAGCAACAGTCAAAAAGAAGAAGAAGAAGACGAAGAAGTAACGACAGATTTTGCGAAACTAAATGGCAATTCTGTCAGGAAATACATAACAGTAAGCAAATCGCAACTTCGTTTAGATCAGTGTAAAGCAATCGAGAGAGAGTTTGCGTTTACGGGATCGAATGGTTTGCTGTATAGAAAGTGCGACGATGCGCTTCGAGAAATAGTAGCTCGTCACGAGCGAGTGCATTTGCGAGGATACCGAGGATGTGGTAAATCTGTCTCTCTCGCGATACTCGTACTGCGCGAACGCGCTTTAGGATCTTTAGTTGTATATTTACCTCGCACATCGCATTTGGTGACGAGAAGTTCGTACCAGAAACACGGAGAAGGAGCGCAAGAGGATCTTTGGGATACGCCAGACGCCGCCCGAGTGTTTCTACACGCCGTCTCGGTGAAGCCGAACGAAATGCACTTGAGAAAGATAAAAACGAGCGGTGATAAACAAAGTTTACTCGATGTTGTGAAATCAGGATTAGAGAAAGTCGACCAGCACGTCACGCAGATTGTAATCGACATCATCGATGAGTTGGTGAAGCAAAAAGACGTTCGAGTCGTTTTCGCTTTTGACGAACAGAATGCATTGTACGGGCCTTCGGATATGCACGAAGTGAAAGGCCCGCGGTCGAGGAAGAATATACACACCGATAGGTTACGATTGGCGTTAAAGTTACGTTCGTGTGTTCCGACGGCAAATGGTGGCAGATATATCGCATGCGATAGCACCACGAATGTTGGAAGTTCGAATCCGGTTTTCAAGAGCAAGGACGAAAACGTTTTTGATTTTGAGATTCCAAAGTTTAACGTATCCGAAACGCACGCTTTATTGAAACACTATGAGGAAGTTGGAAAATGTTCGCAAGGAATAAATAAGGAAATTGCGATGGAGTTCAAAGCGCTTACGAATGGGAAGGTGAAGGAAATACAAGAACATCTCATGTTTCAAAACGCATAAATTTAAACAAATAATTGTAAGTAAAATTGTATTTGGAGAATGGTTGTTACCATTGCTCGCCTACCGAGAGTATGCCCTTCTTTCGGCCACGTCCTCCAGAAGCCGGTCTCGCAAATCTCCCCGGGCTAAAATGTTCGAGATTGCAACTCGATTCGCCATCCATTATCAATTCAGAAACGATTTGACCGGTAATCGGTGCCCAAAGAATTCCCCAACAGTTGTGTGCACTCGCCACGATCGCGTTCTCGACGTTTGGCAACTTACCAAGAAGAGGTAACGCGTCTGGAGCGCATGGACGCATACACGCTTGTGTTAAAATTGGAGGCGAGGAACCAATGGATGGTGACATGGATTTAAACGAATCCCATGCCGCTTGCACGCGACTGGGATCTGCGTCGATGAGATCCGCGGATTCGCAATCGCCGCCGGGCGCTAATCTCTCCTCATCCACGTAATCGCTCCCGCCAACCCCGCACAAATACACCGATCCATCAACTCTGGGGTAAACTTCCAAGTGTGTTTGAAATCGGGGGTCTTCAGCGCAAAACAACGCCGCGGGGTCGCTTTTGACCGCTTCTGAAGCCTCAAAAACGATACTGGTGGATTTAATGCCCGTCATGGGGAAGTTGGCATGAGGAAACCAACTCGAAGCTCTCGTCGTCCACGGACCCATCGCGACAACAACGACATCGCATTCGAGAGTACTGGATTTGTTGCCGTTTTTACTCTTCACGTGTACGCCATTCACAACGGTCTGCGCTTCGTCTTCAAAAGAAATACCTATACACTCAGTGCTAAATAAACTCTTTAAACCGTTTTTCGCCGCATACTCGTGCAATTTACTCGAAAGCTCCGCCGGAGTCACTTGCGCCGTGTTCTCGTCTAAAACCGAGTTTTGCTGAATATCGCCATCTAACCACTCTACCAACGGATCCGCTAAACCGTTCTCGCCTGCCTGTACCGATAAAGTTCGAATTTTCCGAAAAGACGTCACGTCCAACTCTTCCGCCAACTGTTCGTGAAGTTGAAAACTCTTCGTGTGCAGCTCTCTTGTTCTTTCGTCTCCCCAACCGCCGGCTAAGAAACCGCCAGCTTTACCGGAAGCCGCCGGCGCGACTTTGTCGCACCGTTCCACCAACGTCACATTCGTGCATCCTCTCTTGCAGCACAAAAAATACGCCGAAGCTAAGCCTTGTAAACCACCTCCGAGAATGACAACCTTTTTATCTTTTGTTTCGTCGTCTGACGATGTTGCTCCCCCGCAGACCCCGGCTTTCGTGTTCTTCTTACTTCCTCTCGCGGTATTACTATGCATCATCAACTTCTTCTCCGCGAGATTATTAATATTGGTCGTTCCAGAGCGATAGTACGAAGTCGTCGCAAAGCTGCTCCTTGTCGCTCTCATTATAGTTATACAATGATACACTTTGCGCGGCAAAGTAGTTTAGTACTGCTGTGTGTGTTTTTGTGTCTTGTGCGATACAAAATGAAAGTCGCGAAGAGTTCTTTTTTTAAGGCTTTGACGAAAAAAATCGCTCAAAATTTCCCCCCTGCACCCTGCGCGTGTTAAAAATGAATAAATGAATAAAACGAGTGAGTGAGTTATTCTTATTTATTAAGTAAGGTGTGGTCTCTTTCTTCCATCGTCATTATTTTTGACGCTCACCGCGCTATACTAGTTCTGAACCAAAACAGTAAATCCAGAATTTACCAAGGTTACGCGGTACGTTATCGTCTCCTCCGAATAATTATCGTATCCTATAGTTTACCTACGGCAAACCTGAACTAGAAGAACTCGACTCGAGACCTGCACCGATGAGATTGTTTTTTTCGATCGCATCATGGCGGCATCATGAACGAGAACGATATTTCGGCCCAGACGCGGTTGAGACAGTCGAGGGAAGATGGAATGACGAAGTGACGATGCAACGTCGCTCTGCAAAAGCAGACACGACGCTTATTTCATTTTGTCATTCCTATCCTGCTTCGCTGAGAGCCTCATTCACGTAATAAATTTTTATATCTAATTCTGTCCGCGGCTATCTTATTCAATCGAAAAAAAATAATTCACAAACTGACGCCGATTTACTCGTATCTGCAGAAAATGTTCTCGCGCGCGAGAAATAAACTAGCGATAGTTTACGTTATTTATTGCTTTCTGCTCCAACTGGGGAGGACAAATGAAGTCCAGGGCGCAGTGCAACTAACGGACGCAACATTCTCGGACGCGATCTCGGCATGTTTAGATGAGGCCGCGGATACTGGTTTATGCACGGTATACGGGGCAGAGTCTGGGTATGGCACCATGCCCAATTGGGACGTGTCACTGGTGACGGATATGTCTGACGCGTTCAAATCTCAGTCAACGTTCAACGCAGATCTTTCCAAGTGGGATGTGAGTGCGGTGACGGACATGAATGAAATGTTTCAAAGCTGTACAAAATTCAATGCTGATATTTCGAAATGGGACGTATCTTCTGTCACAGACATGAGTACCATGTTCTATGCAACAAAATTTAATGGAGATTTATCTGATTGGGACGTGAGCTCAGTGCGGACACTGGAGTACACTTTTTCCTACTCCTCCACATTCAATTCAGACATTTCAAAATGGGATGTGAGTTCTGTGACGAATATGCAACAATTGTTTCGTGCAGCAAAGCAATTCAACCAAGATATCACGAAGTGGAACACTATGTCCGTGAGTACGTTTTCGAACATGTTCTACGATGCTACTGCATTTAAATCAAAGTATTCTTGCGCTGATTCCAATTCCGGGCCGCCGTCGTCGTGCTCTCTTCAGGACTCGTGGATACCCCCTCCGCCACCTCCGCCGTCACCGCCGTCGCCACCCTCGCCGCCACCCTCGCCGCCGTCGCCACCGCCAGTGCCTTCGCCTCCTCCGGCTGTCGCTCTGACCGATGCTACTTTTACTGACGCGATCTCGGCATGTTTAGATGAGGCCGCGGATACTGGTTTATGCACGGTATACGGGGCAGAGTCTGGGTATGGCACCATGCCCAATTGGGACGTGTCACTGGTGACGGATATGTCTGACGCGTTCAAATCTCAGTCAACGTTCAACGCAGATCTTTCCAAGTGGGATGTGAGTGCGGTGACGGACATGAATGAAATGTTTCAAAGCTGTACAAAATTCAATGCTGATATTTCGAAATGGGACGTATCTTCTGTCACAGACATGAGTACCATGTTCTATGCAACAAAATTTAATGGAGATTTATCTGATTGGGACGTGAGCTCAGTGCGGACACTGGAGTACACTTTTTCCTACTCCTCCACATTCAATTCAGACATTTCAAAATGGGATGTGAGTTCTGTGACGAATATGCAACAATTGTTTCGTGCAGCAAAGCAATTCAACCAAGATATCACGAAGTGGAACGCTATGTCCGTGAGTACGTTTTCGAACATGTTCTACGATGCTACTGCATTTAAATCAAAGTATTCTTGCGCTGATTCCAATTCCGGGCCGCCGTCGTCGTGTTCTATTCAGGCCTCGTGGATATCACCTCCGCCACCTCCAAGTCCGTCACCGCCGTCGCCTCTTCCATCGCCTCCATTACCTCCGTTACCTCCTCCTCTTTCACCATCTCCTCCTCCACCTGAATTACCGAATCCTCCCCCTTCTCCACATCTTCCGCGGTCTCCGCCATCTCCACCTTCATCGCCTTCTCCTCCGCCCATTGGTACTGAATCTGTCTCCGTGTCGTTTGATGAATCTGGGAGTATTA
>JACLAA010006024.1_pt1 | contig 40108 bp, 24 predicted proteins | sample 8027891 | NCBI WGS metagenome assembly JACLAA01 (sample SAMN15724900, study PRJNA655200) | protist metagenome | isolation source: fluorescence activated cell sorting (FACS) single amplified genomes of... | place: Spain: Blaines Bay Microbial Observatory, Mediterranean Sea | collected 2016-01-19 | reverse complement strand
AAGAGAAAGAAGAAGTGAAGAAGAAGGAAGAAGACAAAGACAGTAAACTGACGACGACAACGATGGTGAGCGACGGAAACGCGTTTACCAGTACTACGGATGCGGTCGCGGCAAAGACGACGATGGTAAAATCATTATCGGAAAAAGAAGAAGAAAAAGAAAAAGGAGATGATGAGTTTGCTAAAAAAGCGCCTCTTCTGTTGGCAAGTCCGCAACCGAAGAAAGCTCCGGCGAATGTTCCTTCTCCTGTTCCTCCTCCTTCTTTGCCTCTTCCTCGAGCTCCCGTCGTAGCGCCGCAACCGGCGCAACCGGCGGCTGTTCCTCCTCCTCCTAAACCGACGAGTAAACCGAAAAAGAAGAAGCGAGAGTTGCGAGAGATACCGGAGGACCATCGCGGGAAGCCGGTGACGTATGAAATCGACTGCAAGGAGTTGTTCGCGAAATCGTTCGATAGGAGAGAGGTTTTGAGAGAGGTTTTGGAGAGGAAAGGGGTGGCGTATTCCTCGTCGTCGTCTGCGAAAAATAACAAGAAGAAAGAAGCGGAAGGAGAACATCTAGAAACAACGCTCACGCCAAAAGAAATCGAAGAGTTGAATCTCATCAAAAGGAAGGCGTTGTTGGAAAACGACGAAACGATTGAAAAAGCGGACGTAGAAAACGTGAAGGAGTTGGTGGAAGATTTCGCGTCGTTTTTCATCGCCACGTTTGATGAGAAGAGGAAGAAATGGGCGAAGAAGTGCTTTCGCGAAAACGCAAAGAGACGAAAAGCGAAAGCGGAGGAAAACGCCAAGAATGGTAAGGGTATATTAACCGATGGGTTGGAGCGTACGTTTGAGGCACCAGCCAGTAACGTGGATTTCGAAAAAATGATGTTGGACCCGAAAAAGATGTCGATGGGAAAGAAAGCGGACGCATTGGCGGTTTCTGCAGCGGTGAACAGAATGCCGAAGTGCAGAGTGAGAGAATCTGCGTTTGGCGTGACAAAGACGGAACGAGAAATGATGGTTCCAGCAGTACGAATTCGGCCGGTGTCGAACGTGCCGGAATACAGAGCTTACACGTACTCTGTCCACGAAAACATCCGAGGCTCGGAAGAAGAGAAGAGAAGAAAGTTGCTCATCTCTGATCAGGACGGCGAATACCGAGTCGCGAATGAGAACGATTCCGATTATAGCGACGAAGAGGAAGACTTTGAAACCGGGGAAGAACAGTACCCGTGGCATCGACGGGACGATCTTTTGCTTCACTCGTGTGTTAAGTACATCATCGGTGAGAGCTCGAAATTGGACGAGTTTCTCATTCAAGAAGTTTCGGAACCAGCCATGGCGGCGAACGGTAAGGCAGCGGCTGTTGAAGAAAAAGAAGAAGCCAACCCGAGTAAAATCGAAGATACGACGAACGAAACGACGACGAAAATGGAAGTCCAGGATTTCGCGATAACTGGCGATGAACGAGTAGAAACAGAAGAGAAAGATGAAGAAGTAGAGGTGAAGAAAGACGCGATGGACAAAGAGGAGGACAAAAACGGAAAGGAGAATAATCTGTCCGACAACGACAAAACGAACACTGTCGCGACGCAAACGAAGAGGCAATACACCGCAATCGATATCAAAGCTAAGCAAATATTCGAAACGACGTTGTCTACGCTCGCCTCGTACATCACTGGTGTACCACCGGTCAACTTTATCGCCTTACGCGTCAAGTTACTTCGCGATCAAGAGAGTGGTATTCGCGACATTGCCAAAGACATAGAATCTGCGCATGACAAGAATGCAAAAAACAACAAACCTACCAAAAAGAAGAAATCGGCATCGACTTCTCTGCCGAAATTGAAAACGATCGAAGCGATTGCGAAAGAAGTCATCAGCCGAGAATCGATCGACTTCTTGCCTCGAAGGTTGCATGAGTACAAGAATATGGAAGCCGCGATGGATTCCTTTCGCACGTTGTTTTGTCCAAGATGCCACAGTTATTCGTGTCAAATTCACGGCAACGGCCACTTACCAAGTGTTGGACGAAGGATTCTTACGAATTACAAACCCGAATGGAATAAAGGGAAAATAGGGCACCCAGGAGGCCCGCAACAGAAAAAGAAGAAAGGGTACGTTCCCGTACCGGGTAGAAGAGCTGAACGCCACAGGAGTAAGGAGACCATCGATGCCAACGCCGATGCCAACTCCCCGGCTGACATGGATGTCGACGATACCAATAACGATAGGAAGGAAGATGGTGGACAAATGCACACTGATATCAACAACAATGCTGATAGTAACGAAGAAGGTGGAGATAAAGAAACTCCTCTCAAGTCTGATCCGGAAGCAAATTATTTAGCGCTTGCGAAACCAATAGATCCGTGCCGGAGTTCTCAGTGTTGGCGTTCGAACGAAGCATTATTCGCACTAATGAAAAAGTTGCAACCGCCATGGCTTCCTCCGTCCGACCGCGTGTTTTGCTCGCCGATTCCCGCAGAGAATAACGATAAGGCGATCGACCCGATGGATATTTCCGAGGCGGTGATGGCAGATTTCCTCTGCAGAGATAAATCCATCACCGACGAGAACTTATTGTCCATCGCTCAAAAGTTGAAGCACAGTACAAAGTGGGAAAATTGGGTCGTCGAAGCATTCGACAAATCGTTGGATATTTTCGAAGATTCCTCGAATCCTTGCGCGGTGGCGGGCTTCTTAGAACCGTGCGAAACGAAACCACCGTCGTGTAAAATCGTTTGCGAAGAAATGCTCTCGATGTTTTGTGAAGATATTTTGGAAAAAAGAAAGGAAGACAGAGCAGCTGAAGAGGCGAAAAACGAGGCGACAGATGGTAACACAACAGTGGTTGATGCCACGACAATGACGATGGACGCTAGGAAAAGAAAGGGATCAAGACTGATTAACCGAACGTGGGAAACGCAAGCGGAAATCAAACAACTTGGTAACAATCGACACCGACGAAAAGCCGCCAAGAAGGCACAAAATGTTGGTTATCAGGGTACAGTCGCAAAAAGTACAGTCGCGCGAAGAAAAGAAGCTTCTGAAGGCGACAAAAACGCTTTGTGGTGCGAATACGAGCCGTGTAATTGCGAAGGCGGCGTCTGTACGGACGAGTGTCCGTGCTCGGTGAATTGGAACTTTTGCGAAATCAACTGCGGGTGTGGCGCAGATTGTCGCAACGCATTCATCGGATGTAATTGCAAAGGTGATTGCACCAAAGCGACGTGCCCGTGTAAAATGGCTGCCAGGGAGTGCGATCCAGACAAATGCGCCGAGTGCTGGCCGTCGGTTCGAGATTTTTCGAGACGCAAGAGAGAGCTGGAAGGCATCACTCTCGATATGGAAATCTTTTCCAGCGATCCAAAATTGGAAGGTATCACCGAAGTTAACGTGAAACGCAAGCACGAAGACAGGAAAGCGCCGTGTGAAAACATGAAGCTCCAATTGAAAGAGCACGCGCACGTTTTACTGGGCAAATCTCCAATCGCTGGTTGGGGTGCCTTCTTCGGCTGCGATGCAAAAAAAGACGATTTCTTGGGAGAATACGTTGGTGAGATGATCACGCACGGCGAGGCTGAAAGGCGAGGGAGCCAATACGACCAAACCAACTCAAGTTTTTTGTTTAACTTGAACAACAAGTGGGTCTTGGACGCTTATTCGAGAGGAAACAAGTTCAAATTCGCGAATCACTCGAAGAAACCGAACTGTTATCCCCTCGTGATTTACGTGCGCGGGAACCACCGCATCGGCATTTACGCTAAAACATATTCCAAATTCGGCGACGAAATGTTCTACGATTACGGGTATACGAAAGACATTATCGGAGAAGCTCGCGTTTGGGCGCACGACGACGATCAGCAAGACCAAGGGAATTACCGAAAGTAATAATTCTGAAATCATCATCGTTCATTTCGAACAAAAGGTCAAATCACCTAATTTTACGGCTTTGCTATCAAAACTTTCTTCTAATTGCTATTGCTATTTCGTCCGCCTCCTCTGCCTCTGCCTCCTCGTCCGGGCGAGGATCCTCGTCCTCGTCCTCTGCCACTGCTGACACTGCCATCGATCCAGGGTGGCGCGTTCGAATTTCCTCTTCCACCTTCGCTATCGTAAAAATTTCTTCTCACGACTCGTCGTCGGCGTGAAGAAGAATCCTCGTTTCTGAAGTCGCGGTCGTTATTATTATTATTATTATAGTTAGCATCGTACCCGTTCGAAGCGTTGTTGTTGTTACCGTATCGACGCGGAGGTCTGTTGATACTTGGGCCATTTCCATCGATTCCTCTTTGATTGTAGTTTTCGTTTCTCGCGCTCATGGAGTGTTGTTGACGGTTGTAATATCCTCCTCCTCCGACCCTCCTGTTGTTATTATTAGGGGAAAATCGGTTATCTCGAGGGGTGTAGTAATCGTCGGATTCAATCGGCATCCCTTTTTCGTCCGCAATTATGTTCATACCTCCGTCGCCGTGCGTTTGCATGCGTTCTCTGGCGACTTCCATTACTCCGAGAGGAGATATTGGCAGGAAAGTTAACTGCGCTCGGTCTCTTTTTGCGATGGATTCAAACGCGACTTCGACTTCGCGTCTCGACCCTTCGTCTTCCATATCGATTAAATCAATCATGACTAATCCGCCAATGTCGCGCAAACGCAGCGTTTTGGCGACCGTCTTTGCCGCTTCTATATTGACGCGACGCGCTAGCTCCTCGTTATCCACGCCTTCCTTTTTCATGACTGATCGACCGGCGTTCACGTCGATGGCGGTCAGCGCTTCCGTGCGTTGAATGACCAAATGTGCGCCGGGAAGTTCCGTCTGGTCGAGCCATATGACTTCTTCGTCGAGAGATTCCACCGCGTTAGCAATACCGAGGTGTTGAAATAATGCATTTCTTGAGCCACCATAGTTATCGTCGTTGTTGTTCGTGCTACTTCCAGCGGCGAATAAAACCACCCTATTGATGATTTCTTTCGAGGCGCCGGCTCTCGTGAGATCGTCCACAATTGCCTCATACGCACTCGTCGTGTCCACGTACAACTTTGATATGCGTTCGCCAAACAAATCGCGCACTAAAACTTGCTCACTAGTCGCCGAATTCAATAATCGTCTTGGTTCCAAGTCTGGGTAATCATACGCTTGCTTTGCGGATAAGTTCAAATGTCCATCCATGCGAAATTTCTTTCGCATAAAGTCGTTTTGGAGGCTGGAGGATTGTTTCACCAGTTTCTCGGCGGTAGTCTTCACTGAATTCCAATCGTCTACGAGACGTTTAATATCTAGCTCTAAAGCGTCCTGCGCGACGCCAGCGGCTTCGGTGCGCATGATCAACGCCGAATCGGACGGGCAAACGCTCAAACCAACCGATTTGACGTATTTACGCGCAGGACCGATGAGTTTGCGAGAAACGTACACGCCTTCACCATCCGGGCACAATACTACATTTCTACCAGGAAGCGTTGGACGGGCCGAAACGCGCGGGCCTTTGTTGAATTGACCGAGTCGAGTGACTTGGACGACGATTGGTTGTCCCTGTTCCCATTTCGTGGCGCAAGCGCCCCGAATGTCCTCTTTCGAGACGCCGAATTTGTCGCGGATTTTACGAATTTTTTCTCTCTTTCCGGCCTCTGGATCGTCGCCAAAGTCTTCCTCTTCTTCTTCGCCGTTAGCATTTGACGTCTTCGTTGTTTTTGGTTTCGCGGCGTTACTCTTCTTGTCATCTTCATCCACGCTCACTTCAAAATCATCGCTATCGTCGACTTCGACTTCTTCCGCGCCGAATAAGATTTCCCTGCCATCCTCCCCATCGTCTTCTTCTATCCATTCCTCCGTGATTTCCCCAGTTTCTTCGTCCACTTCGATATCGTCCATTTGCCCAGCTACACTCGCCATGAATTCGTCCGATTCAAAGTCTAAAGCGTCGTTAGTTGGTGCTTCCAACGCGAGTTCGACGGATTTCATCGCCGCGAGTTCCATTTTGATGACGGACAAATCTAACCGCCACCGCTCCAAGGAAAGCAGAGGTATTTTATCTCTTTCTTTGCTCTGACCAGTTTCATCTTTGTCGTCACTACGAGTCGTCAAATGACTCTCAGACGCCGGCGAACGCCCGCCGGCGCCTCGCCAGGACTCGGAAGATCCAGACGCCAAGGTATTCTTTCGCCGTTCTTCAGCAGCCGCTTCTTCAGCAGCCGTGCGCGCGCGATTTAATAAGTTCTTCTCTTTACTCGGCGAAGGCCCACCACTTCCGTCCCATAGATCGCCCCATTCGCCGCTTGTCCACCGTTTCTTTGTCAGGCCAACTTCTGATGTAGTCGATAAATCATCGTCGTCGTCGTCGTCACCCTCCTCCTCGTCGTCGTCGTCCTCCGCGCTCCCGTTGATCGTTTTGTCATACTCTTCTTCAAACAAATGTTTTTCTTCCCACGCTTTAATCAATTCGGATGTCTTCATCAACTCTTTCAGTTGCTTCTGCGAACATTTCGCAACCGCGTCTTCTCCGTACTCCTCTTGTAACAGCTTCAACTTCCTCGCTTTTCGAAGTAAACCTTTTGCTCTGTTGACTTCTACCGGCGCGTGCGTTCCGTCCGGTATATCGACCCAATCAATTTTTGTTTTCCAAGCCATGGCTGGAGAGTCGACACCTTTTTGCAATAAAGCATACGGTGGGCCTTTTCCGGTTAAATCCACGAGCAGCGCGTTCATGCCTTTCATAACTCGCGCGACCGTACCGATGTACACGTCTCCGACGCGCATGCCTTTACCAACTTCCGTGCCGTGTTCGGACCAAATTTCGACGAGTTCGCCTTCCTCTAAAACGCCAATCTGTACGCCTCGACCTCGAGATTGATCGGCGGCGGAATAGACGATTTCGGTTTCTAATCCTGTTTTGATGCCGCTCAAGTGCGACCCGGGACTGTAGCCTAACTCAACCGCTAAATCGTTGCTCAGCGCTGCCGCGTCCTCTTCTTCGCCTTCTTCTCCTCCTGTATCTTTGCCATTAACGTCGTCGTCGTCGTCATCATCTTGACTCTCTGTTGATAATGATGATGATGATGATGCTTTTGCCCCTCCTTCTCGTGTGTCGTCGTCGTCGTCGTCATCATCATCATCATCATCATCTTTCGTCGCCTCGACGACTTCTTCCTTCTCTCCTTCCTCCGAGGACTCGTTCATGCCTTCCATTTGCTTCGCCGATGGTTTCTGACCATCCCACGCTAACCACGCCCCGCCAGTTTCAATTTTATTCTCCGACGCTTTTACTTCCACTTTCGCCGTGGAGCTCGCGGTCAATCTCTCGTCGTCTATCGGCCAATCGACTGTTATTTCGTATTTCACGCATCTCTCCGGCAACTCGACGTAAAACGACTCCCCGGGAGACCACTGGATGACATTTTGAAACTGATCGAGCAACACTAACTTCAACTCGGTTTTACTAAACGCCGCATCGTCGGATAAATCAATCTTCCCGGTCCATTTCTCCGCATCGTTCGGCGTTTGGACGAGTTGCAAACACTCCCGAGAGTCCCATCCGCCGAAAGCGTCCAACGCGCCGATGACCGCCACGCGTTCTTCATTCGACGACGTAAACGAAGATGAAGAAGAAAGAGATTCGCCGTATTCGTCGTATCTCTTGTCGTCCTCGGCGTTTTCATCGTCGTCCTCCTTACCATATTTGCCACCACCGTTATCATTGCTAAAACTACTCCCTTTCCCTGTGCTTGTGCTGTCGCTATTGCTATTCCTCCTCCTCGTCACGGTGATGAAAAAAGCCACTTTCCCGCTCCGATTCGGTCCATCTCTCGAACGTCTGCGTAACCCTTTCGAGCGAGCGACGTTCGTGATTACCAATTTTCCTCTCTGTTGTTTACTCCTCTCATTATTAAACCTTCTTCTAAAAGAAGTATTATCGTTCGATGAAGAAGATACAGAAGAAGAAAACACTTCGGCGAATCGCATTTCTCTCTCTCTGTTGTTGTTTTATCCAACGCAGACGAAAATGATTCCCCAAGAAAACTCTTTCTCTCTCTCTCTCTCTCAAAATACAGAGGAAAAGAGAGACCGAGAAACGATGTGCTCAACAACAACAACAACAGCAGCAAAAAACTCTCTCTCGTCTCTCTCTCTCTCGACTTTTCTTCGAGAATAATGTAATGAATGCGAGGAGTAGATAGAGATGCTCAATTGCGAGTAAAAATTATTGTGCGATGAAATTGTTTCAATTTTTCATTTTTGCAAAGACAGAAGAAAAAATCAACAACAACAAACAAGAACAACACAAACAAGAAACAACAAAAAAACAAGAAAAAAAAAACACAAAAACAAACCTCTTTTTCTCTCTCACACGCACGCACTCACACACACAACAAGAACAACAACAACTCGCTCTGCGCTTTGCTTTTTGTAGAGCGAAAACGAAGAGTACTAATGACGACGACAAAACCGAAGAGAACACTTTTTGAGTCGTTTACGACGAGTGAGACGAAAAAACAGCACCATTTCTCTCCTCGATTAAAAGGAGGGAAAGATTCGGATTTATACGTTGCGATTGGTGTCGTCTTGATGATGTTTTTCTTGGCGTTTATGATCGCGTGGTGGAACAGCAATACCTCTTCGAGAAGAAAGAGCAAAGTGCGCTGAGAGAGAGAGAGATGGCGACGAGGAGGAGTTTTTTTACGACGACGGGACGACAACAACAACAAATCGGTGGTTTAAGAAGAAGAAGAAGAAGCAACAGAGTTGTTGGAGTGAGGAACAACAACAACAACATCAACAAAAATGTGTTTGACGAATCTTCGACGACGACGGAAACGAGTAGCAATTATGAGGAGGATAACGAAAGAAAGAAATTGAACGTGGCAATTGTTGGCGCGGGGTTTGCGGGGTTATCGTGCGCGTATAACGTGATACGACGGTGTAGTAGAGGCGAATTTATCAGTTCGACGAAGAGTAATAACGATGGCGTGAACGTGACGGTATTCGCCGCCGAACATGCTGGTCAGGGCGGCGCGTCCTCCATCGCCGCGGGGTTGTTACATCAAAGAACGCCGAAAGGGTCAAAAATGCCGTACGGTTCCGTCGGGTACGCGAAGACGTTGGAGATGTTGGAGAAGTGTCAAAAGATTGAAGACATGATGGTCGATCCGGATTTGAACGTGAGCGGTATTGATTTTCGGTTCAGCGGCGAGTTGAGGGACGTGCAAAGAGGGAAGATGTTTAGGAATGTTGGGTGTTTGAAACCGGCGAGGACGGAGAAGGATGCGATTGGCATCAGGAAGAACGTTTTGAATACTGATAATAATACTAATGGTGAAGAAAAAGAAGAAGACGCGATTCGTTTTGTCGAGAGAGAGGAAATCGAGGTGGATTTGCTTCGATTACGAAACAAAGGAGAAGAAGGAGGAGACGAAGATGAAGATGCGAACAAGGAAAACAACATCAACAACGCGTGTGGATTTTTCGTCGAAAATGGCATCGTCGTGGACGCGCAAAGGTATTTGGAAGCTTTAAAAGTTTTGATTGAATTCGAGGCGGCAAAAAACGCGCACGCGAACGTTTCGTTCGCGTTTAAGAAGCGACGCGTGGAGAGTCTCGAGGAGATTGCGAACGAGTCGTTCGACGCTATCGTATTGTGTTGCGGCGGTGAAATTCTACGAGACGGCTTTCTCGACGACTCCACGAAGCGAGAACTGTTCGAAAAAGTGGGAGGGACGTTAGAGCTCCAAGCCGGCCGAGCGCTCGTGTTGGAACGCGAGAACTGTTTCGTTCGAGAAGACGAAGAAGAAAAAAAGTGGGAAATGCCGGGCATTCTCGGATCGCACTATCTCTCTCCGTTTCAAAAAACCAAAGCGATGTTTGGACCGACGAAAGAGAGAGGCGAGAAAGTGAAACCTGGAGATGCCGCTAAAGCTGGGTATTACTCCACGGAAGCCGCGAAAACTTCTTTCCCAAACACTCCGGAAACTATCGATTTCTTGTTGCGCGAATTGAACGAAAAAGTGTACCCTAAAGCGACGACGATTCAGACGACGACGAGCAAGAAGAAGAAGAATTTCTTCTCGATCAAAGACATCGATACCGTCGCGTACGGCGTCCGCGTCAACGGAACCCGTACCCCCGCCGGCAGATTCCCGAAAATCGTTCAATTCGATACTCCAACAACAACAACTAATAAAAGCGACCAAGATCATCATCCTCGAAGTCGTTTTCTCCCAAAAAAAACATCAACGACGGTAAAAAAAGTACTCGCGGTCACCGGCGTCGGCGCGAGAGGTTTGCTCTACCACGCGCTGTTAGGCGAGTGGGTTGCGGCGGCGCTCGTTTGTAACAACGACTTTGGAAACCACGCAGTAGTAAACGTGGAAGACGTAAAAAACGAAAAGAATAAAAAAGACAACGCCAAAGAGTCGTTCGAAACCATCGTTCCCGAGGCGTTTCGTTAGTCAGAGTAGTACGTGCAATAGCAGATATAGTAGTCGTCTCGTGCTTTAAATCGCGTTTCATGTTACTAAAAGAATACTATTAGTTTACTACTCCTACTCCTCGTACTCAGAGCAAAAGATATTTGATGAAAGAAGTCGTCCTTCACTCGTCTTTTTTCTTTAAAAAAAATTTGACCAAAAAAAATCGTCAAAAAAAACAGTTCAAAACACCACTCGAAAGAAGAATTAAAAAAAGAATAAGATGGAGATTCATCCGTTCCGGTTGAAGCCCGGTCAAGTGCGCGTTTTGCTCTTTGTTTGTATCGCGTCGTTCTTATGAACGACATCTGCTACTGTTGCTTTTCGTTGGTGTTGTTTTTAGTCGTATGAGTAGTTATGGTAGTATTCTCTCTCTTAACATCATCTCTTTTCATCCGTTCGAGATGATCAAATTCATCCGACGGATGACATCGCTCGCTTCTTTCGTCTGACGCTTTCTCTCTCTTAATCTGTGCGTGTGTTTAAACAAAATACTATTAACAGGACGTGAAAAAAGAGCTGGAATCATTCTGCCAGTTGAAAAACATCCAAGCCGGCATCGTAATCACCGCGGTAGGGTCGTTACAAAAAGCAAAGATTCGCTTGGCGTCGTCCGTGCAAACGAACACGAACGAAGTCGCCGAACTGACCGAGGAACGGTTTGAAATCGTCTCCATGACGGGGACGTTATCCGCGAAAAACGGGATGCACGTGCACGTGGCGGTTGCAGATGCGAACGGAGAAGTGTGCGGAGGACACATGTTAGAGGGGTGCGAAGTGTTCACGACGTGCGAGATTGTCTTGGGCGAGTGCAAACGCTTCGCGTTTGAGAGACACGCGGACGTGAACACGGGGCACAAGGAGCTGGTGGTGGTGAAGAACACGGCGAGAGATTTAGAGAGCGAGTATTATTTAGATGACGAGGGAAGCGCGACGACGCCGACGGGGAAGAAGGCGAGGAGGATGCGGCAGATGCGGATGATGGAGATGGAGAGAGAGCGGTTGCAACAAGGAGGAGGAGGAGAGAGAAGAGGATTGTTCTCGAGGATAGCGGCGGTGATTGTGCCGCCACCGACGCCGATGAGGACCGTGAATGAAGTCGCGGACGAAGTGTAAGTAGTAGCTCTTATATTTTCTTGCTTGTAGTAATAACAATTCTTATTTAATTATAATGATATAATAATAGTGTACAATACAACGCGCGGCGTAGTTTTTTTCTTCGCTCATCAAACGACGGGAATGGGAGTCACCGGAATGCTCGCGTCGCCGTCTTCCTTCTTTGAGTCTTCGTCGTTATCATTCGTCGCCGTATCTTCGGAAGAAGAGGGAGTTTTCGGCAACAACTTTTCGTCCCTAAATCCTTGGTTTAAGATGTCGATGTTTTGTTGCCCTTCGTATTTAAACGGCCTCTCGCCCAAGACTTTGACCAAGTCGTGTCTTTGCAACACTTCTTTATCTAACAACGCTCTCGCTAAACTTTCGACGACGGCTTTTTTTTCTCGAACTAACGCGACCGTTCGCAGATACGCTTTATCTACTAACTCTCGAACTTCCTCGTCAATCATTCGAGCGGTGTCTTCGCTGTACGGCGATTTGAAATCGTTGTCGCCTTTCGGAAAGGAGAGTAAACCAATCTTTTGGTTCAAGCCGTACACCGCCGTCATGTTGTACGCCATTTTCGTGACTTTTTCGAGATCGTTTTGCGCACCCGTGGAGATTTTTCCAAGCATGACGTCTTCCGCGGCGCGACCACCGAGCGTCATGCACATCATGTCGCTTAACTGTTCCGTGGTCGCTAAAACGTTTTCATTCGGGAGGTATTGGGCAAACCCCAAGGCTGCGGAACCTCTCGGGACGATGGAGACTTTTAACAAAGGCTCGGCGTGTTCCATGAACCAACCGACTACGGCGTGACCAGCTTCGTGATACGCGACGGTTTCTCGTTCCACCCGAGAGATGACTTTTTCCTTCTTCTCTAAACCAGCGATGACGCGATCGACCGCTCTTTCAAAGTGTTCCAAGACGACGAATTCCGCGGCATCCCGCGCGGCGACCAACGCGGCTTCGTTGCAGACGTTGGCAATGTCCGCGCCCGCAAATCCAGGCGTTAACGCGGCTAATCGTTCCGAATAATCCGCAACCGGTCCATCTAACGTAATTTTCTGTAAATGCACTCGAAAGATTTGCTCTCTACCTTTCACGTCCGGTCGGTCGACGGTAATTTGTCGATCGAATCTCCCCGGTCTCAACAACGCCTTATCTAAAATGTCCGGACGGTTCGTCCCTCCGAGAATGACGACGCCTTGAGTCGACCCGAAACCGTCCATCTCGACTAATAACTGATTCAACGTGTTTTCTCGCTCATCGTTGCCGCCGGCGAAACCACCTCTTCCTCTTTGTCGGCCAATCGCGTCGATTTCGTCGATGAAAATAATCGAAGGTTTTTGCTCCTTGGCTTTGGCGAACAAGTCGCGAACTCGCGAAGGACCGACGCCGACGAACATTTCCATAAAGTCGGAACCGGAAATAGATAAGAACGGAACGCCAGATTCACCCGCCGTAGCTTTTGCGAGTAAAGTTTTCCCAGTCCCCGGCGGACCGACTAAGAGAGCACCTCGCGGGATCTTCGCGCCCAACTTTTCGTACTTTTCCGGTGATTTTAAGAAATCGACAAACTCCATGATTTCCCTCTTTGCCTCGTCGCACCCGGCGACGTCTTTGAACATCACCTTTGGCGCGTTTTTATCCAATGTCGCGATCGTCGCTTTACCGACGTTAAAGATACCTCCACCCGGTCCACCACCACCACCGCCCATTCCACCCATACCGCCAACCGCGCCTCTGCGCATAAAGTACAACCATCCCGCTAAAATGGCAATCGTCGGCAACGCGCGCAAGATTTCGCCTTGCCAGTACATTTCTGAGACGTACGTCACCGGGACAAATTTCGACGATTCCACGCCCATGAGTTCTTGAGCTTCTTCCATTTTCCGTTCAAACGTTTCTAACGAACCGATGTTGAAGGAAAACTTGTGCGTTTGTTGATTCTGTTGTTGTTGTTGATTTTGTTGTTGTTGATTTTGTCCAGCGGTTCCGAAACTTCCTCCGGAATCGAAGCCATCCGCGACGGATCCTCCACTCGTGTTCGACAACAAGCTCGCTCCACTTTTATTCTTTAAGAAAACCTTCGCGGTGGATTTATTCGACACTTCGATTCGATCGACCAATCCTTGCTCCAACAGTTTCGTCTTGAATTCTTGAAACGAGATTTCTCTCGCGTCCGATTGCCCGGCTCGAGAGAAGGACACCCCCAAGCCGAGCAAAAGAAGTAAACCTAACTGCCCGGCGACTTGCTGCGACTGCAAAAGCTCCGCGAACGATTTTGGCTTCTCATCGCTCTCGTTGTTGTTGTTACTCTTCTTCTCGCCGCCTTTCTTATTATTATTATTGCCGCCGCCGGGAGGCGCCGTGTTCCCGGTGCTCCCGTTCGAGTTGTTCGTACCGCCGTTACCATTACCAAGTTTACCATTCTTCGACGCTTTCAAAAGCTGGTCCGCTTTTGCCGCGTTCTCCGCGGCTTTTTTCGAGGCTTTTTCCGACGACGACTGAGAGTTTGCGCCGCTTCCGCTGAATCTTCTTTTCGTAGTCGTCAAAGTCCCTCCTCTCTTCTTCAAAGCGTTCCAAGAAAAAGAAGAATCTCTTCCGGATGAGAAAAGCAACAATCGTTTCATTGCCCCGAGAGAGAAGGAACCACCGGGAGACGACAAAAACGATTCAGAAGACGCGTTTTTTGTTGTCGTCGTCGTGGTAAAACACTTCCTCCCGTTGTTGTTCAAGTTGTTCATCTTATTCGAGTTTACGAAGATTTCATCACGAACGACTCGAGATGACGACGTAGACGCCTTTGAGAAATTCTTCCCAAACAAGAACAAAGTCTCCCCGTGAGTGCTTTTAAAAAGCGCATGAATAAAAGAGTTCTTGCACCGCATGACGACACAGACAGAAACTACTTAAAAGTGAGGAGGACTTTATGAATCAATCGTAAGTAAAGTGTGTTGTTGTCGCGTGCTTTTTGCACCGATATAAAATACTCTCTGTAGAGTATCTGCTGCAGTAAATCAGTTCTACGAGAGTAAAGCATGGAAAGCGATGATGAGTTTAGGGTTTACTATGAAAACCCTAAACTTAAAAAAATGGCAACAAGGAAGAGAGACTTGTCACGAATCTCATCACGCGTGTGATAAAAAGCACTCGAATAAGATGATGATGATGATGATGACGAGACAAAACGAAGGATTTCGATGACAACGGTAAAAGTACCGGAGAAACTCCAAACCTTGCGAGGGTTCAAAGTTTCGAAAATTCTCAACGATGGCAAGGACTCGAGCTTTGGCAACGTCGTCGCGTTGTTAGGCACCTTCCCTGGATTGATGGAAGAAGAAGAAGAATCTGTCGTTCTGAAGCTGTCCAGACCGCCGATACCGTTGGACGATTTAGACCAACTCGCGGACGCGATAACGCTTTACGAACGCATGCCGTACTCAGGGATGGAGTACGGGTACTACCACGGCGTCGTGAACAATTCATCCGAGACGTTTTTCGCCCCGTATTTGTCCGTGGACGTCTTATACCCCGGGTGTTTGAAAGATGAATCAAAAGAAGCAAAAGCGAAGCTCCTGGCGAAACATATAAGCCGCAACCAAGCGCAGAGACCGGTAATCTTCCGCGAGAACCCAAAAACGTACGAAAATGCGCATTTGCCCTACATCGAGGCGATCCCGTCAAGTGCGATAGGGTGGGTGCACAAGATTTTGAACAAAGAGAAAGAACTCGAACGATTGCTCTTCGACGACGACGACGTGAACGACGGGTTTCTCTTGAACACGGATCCGAAGTGGACGACGCACCCTGACCCGAAGACGACGCCGAAAGAACAGTGGATGAACCATCCTTCAACGCGCGAGCTGTACTGTCTTGGATTGTGTCACAGAAAAGACGTGCGGTCGCTGCGGGACTTAAGAGCGGCGCACCTGCCGATGTTACGCGCCATGGCGAAAAAGGGCAGGGAGGTGATCAAAAACACGTACGGGCTCGCCAACGAGAGCTTGAGGATATTCGTGCACTACCCGCCGCAGTTTTATCACTTTCACGTCCACTTCACGAACGTGTCTGTGGAACACGGCGTCAGCGCCGAGCGCGCGCACCTTCTCGACGACGTGATTGAAAACATCGAACGAGACTCTGAGCACTACGCGAAGCGCTCCATCACGTGCCGCATGGGCGAGAACGACGAACTGTGGAGGCGGTTCAAGGAATTAGATGATAAAGCGGGGGCAGAGGCAGCGGACGACGACGCGAGATAGCTCCTCCCGTTCTTTTAACTACAAAACTATATATGCTACTAGTATGCTGTGCTTTCTAAAACTTCATTATTCCTCCCGATCATCATCATCATCCCGATCCTCCTCCATCGTGGTTAACCAGTCCTTTTGAAATTGCTCGAAACCTTCCACGAGTACGATGCGGCCTCCTTTACTCTTCGCAATCTCTCTCGCTCTTTCGAGTTTACTCGGACCGGGGTTCTCGCCGATTAAGAGGATATCGGTGGATTTCGCGAGCGCGTTGGAGACGGAACCGCCGAGGCGTTCGATGTCTCGTTGGATTTCGGAACGCGATTTCGAAGTGAACGTGCCGGTAATGCAGACTTTTAAATTGGAGAGTTTGTTGTTGTTGTTGTTGTTTATGTTGTTGTTTATTCTTGACGATGAGGATGAGGATGATGACACCTCGCCTCCAAAAACGGGAAGAATCTTCACGCCGTTGTCCAGAATTCGTTTCACCTCGTTGGCGTTGTTCGGCTCGCTCCAAAAGTTGGCGATGCTTTTCGCGACGATATCGCCGACGCCTTCGACAGCTTCGAGAGAGATTTTGATGCCGTTCTTCTCGTCGACGTCGCTCTCTTCGTCCGCGCTACTCCCAGTTTCGTGATAACGCTCCGCCGCTTCTTTGAACTTGTCTAAACTTTTGTACGTTTTCGCGAGTTCCTTCGCCGTCGCTTCGCCGACGAACGGTATTCCTAAAGCGTATATGAATTTTGCCAGCTGAACGCCGTTCGTTTTCACGTCGTTGATGGCAGCGAACATGTTCAGCGCGTTTTTTGTAAACTCGTGCTTTTTCTTTTGCGCGGGGTTTTCGTAACGCGCCCAAACAGGAGGCATTTCTTCCTCGTTTCTATTCGGTCCGTAAAATCTTTCCTCCAACGTGAAAATGTCCGACGTGCGCTCGATGGCGTTCGTCTCAAAGAGTTTCTCGATTTGCTTTTCAGCTAAACCGCGAATGTCTAAGGCTTTTTTAGAGGCAAAATGCGTCGTCCTCGCGGTTCTCTGCGCTGGACACTTCAAACCCGCGTTACATCGAATAACCATGCCGTCCTCGGCGTCTCGAGAGACGAGCGAGTTGCAACACGGACACAACATCGGCGCGGCGTAGGCAGAAGCGCCGCCCAGATTTAACGACGACGACGTTGATGACAATGACGGTAAACCTAGCGCTGCTCCCAAAGACGAAGAAGAGGAGGATGCCTCTTTCGCGTTTTCTTCACTCGTTATCTGTTCAGCGTCAGTGGCGACGCGAATAATTTTTGGAATGACGTCCCCGGCTCTCTCGACGACGACGTCTTGGCCAATCTGAATCTTTTTGCGTTCAATTTCGAAAAAGTTGTGCAACGTCGCGCGACGTATAGTTGCTCCGTTCAACTCGCACGGTTCTAATATAGCTACTGGTGTCAACACGCCGGTTCGTCCTACTTGCACTTCTATGGATTTCAACGTCGTTATCGCAACATCCGCGACGAACTTGTGCGCGATGGCCCATTTTGGTGCTCTCGAGTCGGAGCCGATCCGATCGCGCAAACGCGTTTCATTTATTTTATACACGACGCCATCGATTTTATGCGACAACGTGTCTCTTAAATCGTACGTTTTCGCGTGGAACGCGAAGAGTTCGTTCAAATCAGAGGAAATCGCGCTCCTGGTCAAACATAAATCGGAAAACCCCCACTTTTGACACTTTTCGTAAAATTCAATTTGCGTCTCGAACAATTCTGCGCGGTCTCCTCCTTCTGTCCCCCAACCGTGCGGAATGAACGATAAAGGAACGTCTACGTTTTGTTCTTTCATGCGCATGACCCCTGCGGCGGCGTTTCGCGCATTTTTAAACGGTGTTTCTCCGTTTGCACTTTTCCTCTCGTTGACTTTTTCCAAAGCGTCTTCTTCTACGTACACCTCGCCTCGAATTTCAAAGACTTCCGGGTAGGACGATCCTTCTCCACCCAATTCTCTCGGTACGTCTCGACATGAAGAACTCAACACGTGTCTCGTGATGTCTTCGCCAAACTCGCCGTCCCCGCGACTCAACGCGCGGACGAGTTTCCCGTTTTCGTATCGCAAACTCGCGGAAACGCCGTCGATTTTCAATTCTGCGCAGTACTCTACTTTTTGCAAAGCCGCCGCCGGCAAAACTTCAACCAAGCTCTTCCTCACCCTCTCGTCAAACTCTCTCACCTCGTCCGCGTTAAACGCGTTCTTCAAACTTTGCATCGGCGACAAATGTTTATACTTCTTATACTCAAAGGATGAATTCGACGACGAAGACGCCAACCTACCGCTCCCTACCCGCGAGTACATCCCGTCGTCAAATTTCCCTCGCAACTCTTCAAACTTTCTCTCCACCGCTTCAAATTTCATCCGTAACAAGTCGTACTCTCCGTCCGTGAGTGTTTCTTTCGCTTCGTCGTAGTATAATCGATCGGATTCCGAGATTTTTTGTGCTAAATCTCGTAAAATTTTCTCCGCTTTGGACGAGCTTTCGATCGAATTCGCAAACGCAGTCGCGACCTGAAGTGAGTTCGACGAAGGCAAATTCCTTTCTGAAGAGGAAGACAGCGACGACAAAGCGCGCAGACACCCACCGGTAATCTTCTTCATCTTCGTCTTCGAAATCGTCGTCGTCATCTTTGCAACAAAAACAGAATTGAATAAAAGTTTTGCATTTGAATTCTTCGTTTTTCCATTCTTCGACGCAGAAGCAGACGACAAACACGAAGAAGAAGAAGAGAGTAAAGAAAAAGTCGGCATCGTACGCGTCGTCGTCGTCGTCATCGCGCCGCTGAAACTTTGACTTCTTCTCAAAACGTAGCCAAGTTGGCGCATATATATCGCGTGTGTATACTAAACAGAGGTCTCTTTTTCTCTCTCGTAAAATGGAGAAAAAGTAGGCAAAATTCTACCTGTAATTCTCGATTAGAGGTTGGACGTGTGACACGAAGCGAGAGCGCGGTCGTCGATTGAATGAATAACGCGTTGTATGTGTGTGTGTGTTTAGAACAACAAAACGTTTACTGGCTTTGCTCTAATGCCTTCAGTCTTTCTGTGTAACTTGACCATCCCGGACATTTCTTTTCGATGGCGTAGCGTAAACACTCGAGGTGTTTATTCGCGTGAGCAAAGTGCAAAACCTCGTAATCCCAAGGCGCTTTCGCTTCTTCGCGTAAGTATTTGAGTACCTCGAGATGACCGTTTCGGGCGGCAAATTGACACGCATACTTATTGATAGGACATGCATTTGCCACGCAATACTTTACCATTTCCAGATTACCTTGTTCTGCGGCCGCATCAATCGTAAATCTATTCCACTTACACTGTTTCTCCTCTCGTATCCACTTGAGCAACTCGAGTTTATTCGTTTTAGCAACTTGCGAGCAGAAAAGTGTTTCATCTTTCCAGTAATCCGGCCACAACGATTTATTCTCCCACACAAACTCCAAAGTCGATATCGACGACATATCTTCAACTTTAAACGTCTTTTTCAACTCCCTCTTGCGAGACGATCTCTTCACCAACGCTCTCGTCTCTTTATTCACCTCGTACAAGAATTTGAGATCCGTTGGATTCAATCTCGGAAGCACATGTTTGAAACAAATATCGTCGTTATTCACGATCAAATCCCACAAATTCTGATACCGCGGTGTTTCTCGCAACTTGCCCCTCGAACTCGCGAACATCGTAACATCGCTCGCGTTGCGCATATCGAAGAACTGTATCGCGAGGAGGAGGCACGTAAAACTCGCCAAGTAAAAGTGAAGATAGAATGTCACATGCGAGTTGTTTTTCCCACCTTTCAAATTGGAGACAAAGGAAGGAAAATGCGTTCACAACAAATAATGACGAAAACGACGGGCAAACGCGCGCGAGAGAAAGAGCTCCGATTGAAACGAATACAAACTTTAAGAGACATCAGAGATGGGAATTTGAGACATTCGTTTAAAAACGATGACGACGATCACGACGACGAGGATTCGAGAAACATCTTCTCGGAGCAGTTTTGGAATCACATCGGACGCGAATTTCATCTCAAAGTGAACGACGGATTGGATTCATTGTTGACGAAAGAAGCGAGAGTGAAAGCAGACGCGCACGCGTTCGGCATCGAACAAGAAACATTCGTGCAAGAACTCATGCAGGAACATTCAAGACGGGTTAAAGAGGACGGGTACACGAGAGTATCAATCGCGGAAACCGCGAAAGAGAATGAACTTTTCAGTTCGAAACGAGAGTACGAAAGGAAAAGTGGATTTCAACGCGAGTGCCAACATTTAACGGAGATGATTGAATTCTTGGACGAAAAATGCGGATTGAATCCAACGTGGTCGTTAGTGTTCGATAATTATTGGGTCTTAGCGCGCAGAGTGGAGAAAATCGTGCAAGAAATCTCGGGGGGGAAAGAGAATCGATTGAACTTTGACGCGTTGGTGTGGCGGGTGAGGAACGTAAACGAAGAAGACGAGAAAAGAGGAGAATCGAACAACACTGCGACGATGACTGCGTTTACGCCGCACAGAGATCGGCAGCCAAAAGACACGAGGAAGAGTTTTCGAGAAGACGAGTCGCCGAAGTATTGCACGATTTGGATTCCTCTGACAAACGCGACGTGCGAAAACTCGTGTTTATATGTCATACCGCGGAAGTGCGACGAAGGGTACACGGAAGGCGACGACGATACGGATTTAGAAAAGACGCCGTTGGAGAAGTGTTTGAAGGATAAGAAGGCGTACCAGAACATAACGGCGTGTCCGGTGGATGTAGGCGAGGCGGTTGTTTTCACGCACAGAACCATACACTGGGGGAGCAAACCGAGAGATAATTACCAAGGAGAGCCGAGAGTGAACGTGTCGTTTGGCTTTAGCGACGATTCGTTCGAAAAGGCGTATTTGAAAAACAGAAACGGCGTGAAAGTGACCGAAGACGCGGAAGACGTGCAAAGCTTACCGACGTTGAAAGAGCGGTTGGTATTGATTGCGTCGCAAATGATTGCTTATCACGAACGGTTCCCGCCGAAGAATTTCAAGGCGTTGAAACTGTTGAAGAAAATACACGACGCCGGGAAGAGTTTCTTGGACGAGAGGTACCGAGAAATCATAGAGACGGAGTATATACGAGCGACGAGTATGTTAGCCGGTCGTCGAAAAAATGAGAATGGGGATGATGAAGATGAGGAAGAGGACGACGACGATGACAACGAAGACGATGAATTAGACAACGCTTTAGATGCCATGCTCGATGCCAAAGCGAAAGGTCGCGGTGACGATTTCGAGGACGATTACGAGGAAGAAGACGACGACGAATTCGCGAACGATCCAAATCCGGACGATTACAGCGACAGCGATCCAGAACGTCCGTATGAAGTGACCGAGGAAGATGTATTCTTTGGGAATGCCACGGAAGAAGAAATTATTACAGCCAAGAATATCCATCGGAGAAGTATCGGGAAAGAAGAACTTCCGATGCCGAAAGAACGAGAGGTGTCGAGAGTAAACGTGAGGGAACACTGGAGCGAATACCTAAAAAGACCGGAGAATAAAGAGAAAGTAGACGACGCGAAGAAACTGCTCGGCATCAAAAGCTAATAGCATCTGTAGTAATAATATCATAATACAACGCACTTTGTAGGATCATTAAACGAGCGAGAAACTAGACAATGCGCACAGATTGACGTACTCGATGCCGGCGGCGTTTGTCAACGCTTCTTCGAACATCGAAACAAAGTGTCGACCTCGCGAGCACGTACCAGATTCCGAAGATGTATCGGGTAAAATATCGTACGCGGCGTCCGATGCGTTCGGAGGCGAAGAGAGCCTGTACGACACAAACACCAAGACGAAGTAAATAAAAAAGATCGGAACGACGACGATTGAGAGAAAAATGTTTCTCATCGCTTTATTTCTTTTCGTCGTCGTCGTCGTCCTCTTGTCTGTTGTTTTCGGTACCAACGGCATCGTCGAAACCAAAGGCATCTCGGACGGTTTCCTTCCCAACTCCAATTCGAGCTTTCGCATCTTTTCCGCCGCGTTTTCTAGAGCAACTTCCGTTCTCATCTTCGTTTGTGCCATTGAATCTCTCTCAAATCGCGCGCGTTTCGTCTCGTCTTCAGCTAACCGCTTCGCGCTCGCCTCTCGATCGTGCGCGTGTTGGACCTCCTCGTTTGCTTTCTCGACAACGTCGTCGGCATATTTTTTCGCCTCGACGCATTCTCGTTTCGTCTCTACGAGCTCGACTTCGAGCGCGCGGATTTGTTCTGCGTGACTTTCTCCGAGTCTTTCGATGTCTCGTTCGAGCTTGACGACGGCTAATTTTTCCTCAAACGCGTTGAAACCGCTCATGCGCTTCGCTTCGTACGTCGTCGTCTCAGCTTGACCTTTTGCCGGACTCTTTTTACTGCCGCCGAAGAAACTCTTCCCACCACTGTTCGTGGTGCCCTTCAACTTTATCGCGGTAATCTCTGCGGCTTTCGCGGCGACGGTATCTTCCAATCGTTTGATATCCGCCAAAGCCTTCTCCAATTTACCTTCTAAACTCGACCCGCGAAGCTTCAACATGACCATATTTTTCGTCTTGGCAATGACCGTCGCTCTCGAGGCTTTCTGCGCCTCTTCCGACGCGCGCATACGCGCGTGAAGTTTCTCGTGTTCGTCTTGAAGCCATCTAAAATCAGCTTCGGCGTCGGCGAGTTTTTGTGAAATCTTTTGCACGGCTGCTTTGCCGCCCGCTTTACCGGCGGGCGAAGCAACCGGAGCGTTGTTGATGTTGTTTTCGTCGTCGTTGTCGTTCGTATTCGCGAACGAGGCCAACTCGTTTTCCATTTCCAACTTAGCCGTTGTAACGCGTTCTAATTCATTTTCCAACCGCTCTATCTCCTCTTGAAACTTCCCGGATGCGTTTGTCATTTCGCTCAACGCGCTTTTCCTCTCCTCGTTCTCCTTCTTCAACATCGCTTCGCTTAATTCCACCTGTTCCAACTTAAACTTCAAATCGTCTGCCATGTTTTCGAACTTAAGCATCTCCTCTTCAGCTTTTTTCCCTCTTTCGACTAATTTGAGCGTCTCTTTCCTTCCTCGATCGATGATCTCTCTTAATTGAAACTCGACTTGTTCGAGGTCGGAAAATTTCGATTGGTCTTCCAGTTGTTTTAGCCTCAACGCTTTCACCTCCTCGTTGGCGGCGTCCGCGGCAAACTCTAAACCAGGCACTCGAGCGACGTCTAATTCTAGCTTGCGACATAACTCTTCGTATTTGTTCCTTTGTTCGATGGCGTCTAAACGCTCTTTCGTTTTCTCCGATTGTTCGATTTTCAATCGAGCGCATTCGGCTTTCGTATCGTCTAACTTTTTCGTCGTCGAGGTCAGCTCGTCGTTTAAAGCTTCCGCTTTTTCAACCGCCTGGCGACACTGCTGAGTCATTGCCTCTAACGCTTTTTTGGTTTCGTTGTTTTGTTTCTCTCGCTTTTCGTTGACGAGTTTTAATTTTTCTTGGAACGTGCCGTCTTTCGTTTGAAGTTTCGAGACTTTCTTTTCAAATGTTGTTCGCGCGATACTCGCCGCGCGCTCGATGTCCTCTTTAACCGTTTCGATGGCTTTAACGTTCTCTTCGGCTAAGTGTCTTTTCTCGGTTTCTTTATCCAACTCCTGGCGCATGGCTTCCAAGGAGGCTTTCAAATCTGAAATTTCGCGCTCGGAGACCACGCGAGATTCGAATACCTTTTTGGACGCGTGTTGCGCGTCGCTCAATTCTTTGCGCAGAGCATCGTTCGCGTCTCCTAATTGCTCGATTTCTTCCGAAAGTTTCGTCTTTTCGCTCTCTGTGACTTCAAACTTGGACTTCAATTCGTTTTTCACTCGTTCGAAATCCGTACATTTCTCCGCGAGCGCCTTCGAGTTTCCTCTCTCTTCGTCAACCGCTGCGTTCAAAAGCGCTATTTCCGAATATTTCGATTTCACATCTAACTCGCTCGCGGTCAATTTTGCCTTTACATCTGATAACTCCTTCATCGCCGAGTCGCGGTCGTCTCTGACTTTCTCGTCTCTTTGTTCTAACAAGCGCTTTTCGCCTCGTAAGATTTCTAAATTTTCCGTCAACGCCGCCGTTTCAGCGTTGGATTCGGCTAACGCTTTTCGATGCGATTCCGCGTCCGCATCGCGTTGTTTCTTCATTTTCTCGAGGTCGTTGCGCAACGCGTCGTTCGCGGCTTTCAAATTTTGTAGATCGTCTACGCTTTGCGCCATGGTGCGTTCCGCCGCGTGTAACAAGCTCTTCCGCGGATCGTTTTCTTCTTTCGAAGAAGTAGAAGAAGCCGCGGCGGCGGCTAATTTACGCATCAATATATTTTCCTTGTTGCGGAAGGAAAGAGGCGTAACAGTCGTGCTTCTAAGCGACGAACGACTGTTGTTATAAAAGTTGTTGTTGTCGTTGTTGTTATTGTTGTTGTTGTTCGTATATCTACGGCTATTACTAAACGGCGGCGAGAACTCGCTCGCGTCTGCGCGCATCGTTTGGCCTCTCGGCGGAGAAAGCGAAATCGAAGGTATCCCAGGCGTGTGAGATGGAAGGTGATGATGATTTTTCGACGTCGTTTTTGTCGTTGTTTCCTGTTGTTGTTGTTGTTGTTGTCTCGTCGTAAACAGCGTCTTTTGTACCTCGGCGGCGCCTTCGGGCGACGACGTAAACGACGTAAACGACGCGACGACTCTTTCGCTGCTCATTTTCGCATCATCAGTACCATCATTCTTCTCCGATTTTGGCGTCGTCATGAGCAACAACTTCTCCTCCAGTATCCTATTCTTTCTCTCCATCTGTTCCATCCTTTCCTCGAACACCCTTTCGCGTCTCGATATCGTCTCCGAACTCACCTCTATCAATCTATCGGCTAATTTCATCGAATCTTTCGCCGATAAAGGCGTCGTGGTTGTGATGACTGCCATTATGTCGTCGTCTAAATCTTCCAGAAATAACTGTTTACTCGAATCGTCGTCTTTTCTGTCGTTCGTGTTCGCTTTTGTCGCGCACTTCTCTAAGAAAAAGTCCATGTTTATATTCAATGTCTTCTTTCCGTCAAAGTGTGAGAAGATTTTGAAAAATTCTCCCCACTAAACGCTCTTCTTTTTCTCTCTTCTTTGTCTCTCGTTTTCTCGTCGTCGCGTTCGTACAGTCTCTCTGTTCTGTCTGATGTTACTTTATTAAAGGCATGTGTATCGGTACATTTTTCTCTCTTCTTTATTAAAGTAGTATTATAAAAGTATTCGAGATGATGTGAGATTTGTGTTCGTTGTGAAGTCAAAAATCTCTCTCTCGACTGCCCTTTTTTTTTTGTTTTTTCTCTCGCAAACGTCTTCTGGTTTCAACACATGTGAGATACATTCACATGCGATCACAGAAAAAAAAAAAAGAAGCGAGTTTCTGTGGTTGTTTCAATTTCTGTGGTTGTTCTCTCTTCGGAAGAGAGCTTTTCTCTTCTCTGTCGTCGCTTTGTTTCGATCGATCGATGATGAGGAGGAGTTTTAGCAGCAGTCCTCATGCTTCGATTTCGACGAGCAGATTTAATAATGTTTTTCGCAGGGGAGAGAATGAACGCTTCCCTCCTCCGAGAGTTTGTTCTGCGAAAGCAACGGCTTCTGTGTCGTCGTCGAAAGGTCGCGAGAGTAAGAAGAAGAATGCCATCATCAAAAAAGGAGCAGGTTTGAAAGTTTCTTCGTTTCGTTGCGCGAGTTCATCGTCGTCGTCTGAATCGTCGTCGTTCGAAGCTGGTGGTGGTGGTGGAGGGAAAGAGGGTAAAAATACGAGTGCATCACCGAAAGAGGAGGAAAAGGAGGAGGAGAAGAAAGAGAGCAGCGGTTTGGAGAAAGCTGGTTTCGTGTTGGACAAAGAGAACAACCAAGATCACCTGGTGAAAGTCGTCGTCGATAGAGTGAAATCGATCGAAGAGCAGGAAGATTTCTCTCTCGATTGGGCGCCGGTGGTGTTGAGAGCTTTGGACGGTGCCGATCGCGTGTTACCCCTGTTCAGCGGGAATAAAAAAAATCAAATATTGGAAGTGCTCTTTCACGAAATGAAAAAGGGAGGTAAGAAAGAGAGTGAGAGCAACGAAACGATCACGTATCACGCGTGGGAAGGGAGGATCCACGCGGGATTTGAAAACGCCGAAGCGGTGGTCGTGTGTGAGCGAGGAGACGAACTCGACGAGGACGAGACGACGGGCGAGAATTTGACGATATCATCGATGTTTGAAAACATACTGAAAGAAGCCGTTGAACTGTCTCGCGTGGATTGGGAGACTTTGGCCAAGTGGCAAGATATAACGAAAGAAGAAGAAAAAAGAGGTCCGACGCGTTCGGCCCATCACCCCTCGTCTTCCTCTTCCAATAGTAAATTTTCGATCAAAATCGTCGACTCGGACGGGGCAATCAACACGAGAGATTGGCAAATTCTTAAGTCCATTTTGCGAAAAGATATTCTGCCGCAGTCTCAGAAAACATTCGATTTACCGAACGATTCCGAAGTTCTTCTGAGTTTACTCGTCACGCTCGTGAAAAATTTGCCAATTTACGCCACGCGGCAAGTCTTGGAAAAATATTCCAAGTCGCACGAGTGGGGTTTGTCTTACAGAAGAGGTCATTCCGCACCAAGACCGCACGTAAAGCGTCACCTTATAGTTACAGACGACTTATCGAATTACCAGAAATTGGTGGACCTATCGGACGGCTTTATCGAAAACTCGGGGCTTTATCGAAAAGACGGGGATGCACTATTCTTCATCATGGAAATATTCAAAAGCTACGACAGAATGTTAAAACATTCACAAGACGCGAAGAACAGCCCCAAGAAGAAGAGGCAAGGCGGACCGATGTACAGAAGAGACATGGATCAGTTGATTCTCAAAAGGCTCGAGGTTGCTCTTTTTATCCAGCAGCAAAGCGCTCGCTTTATGGAAGACGGAAACTTGGAAGACGACTTCTTGACGGCTTTATATCAACATCCACGCCTCCAAAAACTCCAAGACGAGATCAACGAAATTTTATCTCTCGAGAAGAGAGATTGCGACGCGGCGAAGAAAATAATCGACTTGGAGGTTGCCGTACAGAGAGAAGATTACGAAACAGCAGCGACATTGAGAGAATCTTTACGATTATTGAACAACATCACGTGGGTATACCTCAGAGGTGATCAACAAAACCCGTTCGACGATTGATCGATCGGTTTTAAATACACAAAAGAGAGACAAATACAAAGAGAGAGAGACAAAAATACTCGGGTTATATGAAATTGAGTTGTATAAAATGTTTTCATACCACCCATGTACAGTAAGACGTTGAGAGAGATTTTCTTTTTTACGGCGCTTCTGGTTCTCTTTGGTGCGATCCACGATCTCTCGCAAAGTTATCCGCCGCCGGGTTATAGGACTCCCTCGGCGATCTCACGCCGAACGACCTCGGCTCCGACCCGTACACCGTCGCCCCGTAATACTTCAAAACGTCTTCTGGATAAATCCCTTTCTCATCTACGAGACCGTATTTACCCATCGCTTTCGCGTACGATAACGGTGTCCAATCTTTCTCCGTCCTCGCGTCCAAATCTGCGCCGTACTCGTACAAAATCTTTACCATCTCCGGTCCGCCGTCGATGGCCCAAAACAACGTCAAATCGCCGACGTGATTTTTGTAGTTCGGATCGGCTCCGGACCGTAACAAGGCCTTTGTCGCTTCCAATCGACCTCTGTGGCACGCGCACATTAAAGGCGTGTACCCTTCTTTCGACCCGTACGCTCTCCCAAACTCAAAATTCACATCCGCGCCTTCCTCGATTTTCTTATACACCAACTTCACGTCGTTTTTTATCAAAGCCATCAATAACTCCTCGGTTTCCCGAGAGGCTTTGTGTACGTCTTTCCCTTTCGACTCTGGCTTGTAATCTGGGTGGTGCGAACCTTTCCCGGAATCCCACTGCAATTCGTAGGCTTCTTCGATGTCTTTTTGGCTGTTGTTTTTGTTGTCAGAGAGAGAGAATAATGAGATCACGAAACGTTGTTCGTTTGGTCAAACAAGAAGGGAGATCTCGAGGCAAATGCATGCGTTTTTTGTGGAACGGAGATCTTCGCTCTTTGCGCCGCGAGAGTATACGATGCGTCAAATATAAAAGAGGAAATATCGAGCACGAGTGACCGCAAAAAAAGTCCTACCGTTGCGCCATGATGGCGTCCTGTTTGCGCGCGCATCATTATTAGATGTTTTTGATGAGAGAGAGAGAGAGAGAGAGAGAGAGATCAGAGATCAGAGATTGTGAAATTGAAATGCAACGAACAAAAGCCAGACACACGCGACGGGAGGAAAACGATGAAAAAACGAGCGTTACGAACAACAACAACAACAACAACAACGCGTAATAATCGACGACGACGATGATGCGAACGAATACCATTTGAGACATGATGAGAGAGTTTAGAAATCTCTTTTCTTTGTGCTTTGATGAAAGTTAAAAAAATGAGGGGAAATGAACGAAAAAGCGTTTTTGCTGCTTTTTTTCGATTATTTTTTTCATTACACTCGTTGGAGCAAAAAAGATTCTGATGAATGAAGCGAACTCTGGTCGTCGTTGTCGCTCCACTTACCGCTCCACTTCAAAGAAGAGGCAAAGGACGTGCCTTCTCTGGCTGGCACGGCGGCATTAAGCACGGCTTGGACGGCTAAGTGTTTGTTGGTATAGGCTGGTGGTGATGTGCTTTCTTCTTGTTTCTTTGTCTTTGTCTTCTTCGAAGACGAGGAGGAGGAAATCGCGTTGCGTAAAACTCGCACCGCGTCTCGGACGTCCGTTCTCGTTTCCATGGTTTTAATCTTCGCCTCGCTCGCGAAAACCAAGTCTGCTTTCTTCGCGCTCGACTTTGCGAGAGAACGCAAGGATGTTAAGAGCTTCTTTTCGATATTCGATGCGCGATCGAGACGTTCTTTCTTACCCCGTTCGCTTTCAATCGCGCGTTCGTAATTTTTCTTCGCCGAGCGCAACGCGTGCGATTGAATTTTTTCTAACGCGTCTTCAAGTGCGCGTAGCTCTTGATCTAAACCATCGTGCGCGCGAACAGCCTCGCGTAATCGAGATTCGGCACCCTTTTGAGTCTCTTTTGCTTCTTTCACTTTCTGTTCTCGTTTGAGCGCATCCGGCGATTTCTCCAAAGACTTCCCTCGGATGCGATGCATCAAAGCGAGGTTGGATTTTTCCACGTCTTCAATAGCAGCAGAGAGACGATCGGTATCGCGTTTGGTTCTAAATAAACGCGCGTTCAATTCTTTAATTCTTGCTTGTTCTTTCAAAATGGACTGTTGCGCGGTTTCGTGCATTGCCTCTCGTCGTCTTCGTTGTTGTTGAGAATCGCCACAGTCGCCGTCATCCTCGACGACGTGCGCGTTCGTCTCCGAGGAATAAGGCGCAACCAACAAAACCTTCTCGTACCTCGACTTCGCGTTATCTCTTTCCATTTCCGTCTGATTCGCCACTTTTACCAACATCGATTTTTCTTTCAAAATTTCTTTCAACTTCACATTCACCACCTCCTTCCGTTCGCGTTCGCACGACGCCAACTCCTCTCGAAACGAATCTTTCAACGTCAATTCGTTTGCAAACAAGCGATCGCACGAATCGTCTTTTGCCAATAGTTTATTCGCCTCTTTACCACAATGTTGTTTCAAGATGTGCAACTCGACCAACGCGTCATTTCTCGAATCTTCCGCCGCATTGCTCCATCTCTCCGCCGCCGTCGCTTCGATTTTCGCATTCGCCAAACAGTCCTTCTCGAATCGATCGCGTTCGCATGCGCTTTGTCTCGCACTCAATCGCGCTTTATTCAAAGTTTCTTCGACCGCTTTTTCCGCGCTGAGTAATCCGTCGTGTTCCTTTTTCGCCTCTGACACGGTCTCTTCCAGTTTCCGAACCTTCTTTTGTAACATCTCGAACTGTTCGCTCGAGACGCCGGCTTCCGGCAACACGCCTTCTTTCCTCTCCAACTTTCTTCTCAAACAATTCACTCGGAAAGCGTGCTGCAAAATCGTTTCGTTCGTTCGTTTTTCTGCTTCTGTGTTTTGTTTTAACAATTCTTCCGCGTTTTGTTTCTGCGAATGCGCCCCAGCCCTGAATGCTTTCATGGTTTGCAATTTGCGCGATTTCTCGTTCGCCTCTTCTCGCGCTCTCGTGGCGTCGCGCTCCGCCATGTCGTGCGCTTTCGTCGCGGTTTTCAAAATCTTCTCAAACTCCTTTCTTTTCACTTCCAGGTCAGCCTGCTTTTCAGTGGCCGTTTGTTTCTTTCGTTCTTCCTTTGATCGTTGCGTGAGCGTTTCAATGTGCGACTCCTTCTGCGCCTCTAAGCGTTTCGCGTGGTCGCGTAGGGTTTGTTTCGTCAACGATAATTTTTCGTTCGCCAAATGCGCGACATCCGAGGCTTGCTTTAGTGCTCTTTTCTGGTACTCCCACTGTTTTTTCGTCTCTTTCAACTTGTTCTTTTCCATCTCGCGCGTGTCTTCGCTTTTCGTGTGCATCCGCTTCGTCTTTTCGCACTCGCCTTCGCTCGTTTTGCGTCGCTTCTCGTGTTCTAAACGTTTCGGTTGAATATCCTCCGTGAGTCTCCGTTTTGATTCGTTTAACACTAGCTCTGCGTTTGCTTTGGATTCAACAGCTGCGCGCTTCTCTTTCTCTCTTCTCTCCAATCCCAACTCGGCGTCGCGTAAACGATCGAACAACGCTTTGCGCGTGTCCATCGCCTCCCTCAAATCTCTCGTCAACCCTTTCCTGGAGGCAATCTCCGCTAATCGTTCCACGTCCGCGCTTTCAAAGTTCTCCATCGCCACTCGTAACTTCTTCGACAACTCTCCGAAACACTTTTCGTGTTCTCTCTCTTGCTTCTCCATGAAATGATCTCGTTCCTCCGCTCGATGTTCAAACGCGTTGACCACTTCTCTTCTTTTTTCCCACACGTCCGCGTTCCTCGTTTGCCTCTCGTGTTCCTCATTCAGCTGTTCCAACGCGAACCGTTCGTGCGTGATTCGTTTCTTCAGGTGTATTTGCAACTCTTTTTCTTCTTCAATAGCGCTTTCTCTCTTCTTCCTCTCTCTTTCCGTTCTCACTTTTTCCAACCGCGCGTTTGCCAAACGCTCCTTCTCGTTCTCCTTCAATCTCGAATACTCCTGCAAATGTATTTCCAACCGTCCCAACGCTTTTCCGACGTCTTTTTGGTGCTGTTTCATCAAATACGCTCTGTTCGCGTGCCTACACGCGTCTTTTTCTCGTTTCAAAACTTGCTCCGCGTGTTCCGCGATGGCTTCGTCCAACGCTCGATTCCGAGCGTTGGCGAATGTTGGAGTCATCATCATCGCGGGAGGAGGAGGAGGAGGAGGAGGAGGAGGACCCGTCGTCGTCGTTGACGTCGTATTTTCCGTCGTCGCTTCTTCCTCTGCTTCTTCCATCACGGTGTGTTGTTGTTCTCTCTCGTTCGTATGCGAAAAGGGTGCTTTTCGCCGCGTATTCAAAAAGATGTTCTTGTGTAGACTTTTTCCTCTCGCTCGCTAAAAATAGCCACCTATTACCTTCTTCTAAAAATGTTGACTTTCCGCGCTCCTCTCTTCACGCGACGATGGCGCATCATACACTCGATTCCCGCTCGACTCCTTACCCATCGTCTTCAAAACCCTCTCAAAATCTTACCTTCTTCTTAACTCTCTCTTTTCTCTTCCTCTTCTCTCGCCAACTCTGCGATCGCGCGTATCGTCCTCCGTTCCAGCTTTTCCGTTTTCCTCGCAACGTCTCGCTTGAGGTCCCAATTTTGCTTCTTCGTCCCGTTCGAATGAAGGATAGTGTCGTCGGGAGTGTTGCCATTTTCCTCTTCTTTCTTTCTTTTAAACTCTGGCGCGACTGCGTTGGGTAAGATTTGTACCCCCGCTGATGTTGATTTCAACGCCGAGATGTCTTTCGGGACGTAGTTGCGAAGTTTAATAGTCACGTTCGTCTCTTCATCATTCGCCGCCGGGGATGGATTGATGAACAAATCTTCTTCTTTCAAAGCGGTCGCACTCCCGCCTAAAACTTCTTCTTTTTCAGAGAGCTCGCGCAGTTCTTTCAGGCGACTTTTCCTGCTGCTGCTCATTGTAGTCGCAGTCGCAGTGAGTGTTGTTGTTGTAATAATATAATAAGTGTTGTATCAAAGCGCGCGTTGAATGAGTGAAGAAAATCGTCAGAAATCAAAGCGCATTTAGAACATCATATATGCCGGTCCCGATGAAGATAATGCTCGCACCGACGACGATTCAGACGACAAAAACTCCTTCAGTATTCGCTGCTGCTCGTAGTAACAATGCTCGTCCTACGATGAAGATGAATACGACTACTACGAACACCAACAAAAGACACCGACGCGATGTGATTCTCTTCGTATCCACTCTCGTTCTCTCTTCTTCTAAAGAAGCCGCGATGAGTAATAACAACGCGTCGTTTGCAAAAGAAGACGACGACGAAGAGACGTTCCAATCGCCTCTGATAAAAGCTTTACTGGAACAAACGGAAGAAAACAAAGCGCTGAGGAAACTGCAATTGGAAACGAAGTATTGCCTGAGACAGTCGCAAATGGGGGTTGGAGACTGCGCGGATATCGACGAAGAGTCAATTAAAAGGATACAGAAGGAAAGAGCGGAGAAGTTGAAGAATGAAGCGGCATCGAAAGAAGAGGAAGGTGTTGATGATGGGAACGCATCAAAATCGTCGTCATCGGTTGAATGAGGACGATAAAGACGACGATTTGTGCGCGAGAGAGATTTCGCAAACAACTCATAACTACTACATAGTATCATTAAAAATCATCATCGGTCTTTCTTGTTAAGTCTATTCATCATATCATTATTCGCGACCGCCTCGGCGGCGGAGGAAGAGGAGGAGGAGGAAGTGCCAAAGACGACGTCCCATGTGCTCTGCGATATGCCGAAAATCAAATCCGGAGACTCGTAATGGTGCGTCATGTGTCTCCGTTTGACTCTTCGAGCGTATCGGGTGAATATGTTTTCATTATTGTTGATGTTTGTTGTTGTTGCTGATGCTGATGCTGATGCTGCTGATGCTAAGTGGTGGCACGCGTAATGCGTCATGTCGTACGCGACGTACCCGGTTAAACTTCCCGCGATGACAAGTTTTGCCAACGCCGATCCGCAGAGGAGACTGTAGAAACTATAAAACCCAAACGCGATGGGTCCGGCTAAAACGGGAGGGAAGACTAAACGCAACGCATCCATGGGATGTTTATGATGACAGCCGTGGAATAAGAAGTGGAAGGTGATGAAGAAGGGCGAATTCGCTGGAGGCTCTTTGTGGAACAAGAACCTGTGCATTGCGTACTCTTTGAACCCCCAGGCGAAGAGGCCGAAACCAAACGCCGCGAGTTGCGAGACGCACGAAAACGCTCTTTCCGAGCTTTGTTCCGCACCCTTGATGACATTCCAAACAATCACCGGCAGCCAAATCAAAAGCACGACGTACCACGCCGTGACCGATAACGCCTCCATCCAATCCGCCTCGAAAAATCTCTGCTGCGTCCCGTCCGCTCTGGACGGTTCGGGGATGTGCGTCCACTCGAAATACTTTTCTTTCAGGAAAGGCACCTGTTGTAACAAAGGCTTGTTGAAATTAATCCCATATTCGTCGACTCCGTTTTTTTTGTCTTCTTTGTCGTCGTCGTCATCGTCGCTTACGACGACGACGACGCTTGGGCGAGCAGCCCCCGCGGAATTATAAACAGCGGTATTAACGTCCTCGAACGACGCGCACGCGTTCAATCCTCCTCCAACCATGCCTATTTCTGACCCGTCGCCATCACTCAACCGTTCTAAACATAAATCTTCCGACGAGCTTCCCCTCACGTTCTCCCCTCCTTCTCCTAAATGTAACATCGACGAAGAAGAGGACGTGCCCTCTTCGCTGCTCGCCGAAACGCTCCGGTTTCGCCGCTCGTAATGATGATGATGATTGTACGAGTCGCACGAGGATGACCAATTAGTATTCTCATTATTCGAAACGATGTCTTCATCGCCCTTTATTCTTCGTCCTTTCCTTCTAAAATTTCTTCTGGTATTCTCCATCCGCGTTTTCGGCGACGGAAGCGGCGTCGTACGAAGAGTCGTTTTAAGAAGAAGAGCATCATCATCATCACCCACAATCTTCCCAACGATGAGCTTATTCAGCATTTTCTCCGCGTTCTGTCCGTGTGCTACTTCTTTGCGAAACGCGTTTGTCGCGTCTTTCCCTTTATATTGTTCCAACGCTTTGTTCCCTCCCGGATGCGAAAAGTGTTCCACGTTCAACACGAGCCCATCGACGATAATCAGAAAAAAGGACGATTTGGAAACGTCTTCGCGAGTGTAGCGTAACAACAACTTCTTCTCCTCATAATACATTTCTTCTCGCTGCTGCTCGTTCTTCTTCGTCGTCTTCTTTTCGTCCTCTTGGTGGTCTTCTTCTTCTTCTCTCTCTTCTTCTTTTTGTCGCATCATCCTCATCGGATGGCGTTCTTTCATCATCGTCATCATATCTACACTCTTTCTCGCGCGATGTATAAATATAAACATATAACGAATAATGCGTTCAAACAACCGATATAATCGTAATAAATAGAAGAATCACAGAGCAGTAGTAAACGCTCCTCTTCACAGAAGAAGAAGAAGAAGTACACGGACACAACAACACGGGCACAAAAGCTCTGCTCAGTAAATCTCTCTTTATTTTCCTCAGTCTGATGATGTGTTTCTTTTTTTTCTCTTTTTTTGTGTGTGGTGTTTGTGTGGTGTTTGTCTCTTTTCTGCATGTTGCTTTTTAAAAAAAAAAAAAAAAATCGCTCCTTTTTTCGTTGTTTTTTGCTTCTTCTTTTCTTGTTGAAAATCATGTGGGTTTTTTTCATCACGATTTTCGTCCTCGTTTCATCACAAATATATGTTTCTAAGTTCGATTGATTTTAGTATGATTATGGTATGATGGTTTGAAAGTGGTATGATTGAATGATTGTGGTGTGATGGTTTGGAAGTTGTGTATGTGAATGAGTACAACTGAAGAAATTGCAAACAGTTGTGAATAAAGTACACACACTTTTTCTTGTTTTCTTCAAACTCCGAAATACCACACAAAGCACTTCCTTAAGTTTTCGGTTTTTGCAACTTTTTTATATCAGGAAATGACTTAACAATATCATGAAGACCTCTGAAGACCAGGTCATTAAACCTTCAGTCGCGATTAGGTTTGCTGTTGTGTACCCTTGTGTATCCCTGAAGACCCTGAAGAGCAAAAGTGTTCTTTTTTATTCTTTCTTTTATCAATAATATTTAAAATTATAAAAAGGTCTTCAGGGTCTTCATCGAAAGTACGAATAGGCACAAACTCAAACCAAATCGCGGCTGAAGACCACCCCTACACGCTCTTCAGATTTTCAACACAAGTCTTCATGGTCTTCAGGAACGGCAGTGTTAGTAGTCCACTTTTTTCCCAACCTTTAATAAATACGAACTTTACAAAAATATTTTTTTCTCGTCCTAACTTAAAAGAAAGAATGAGCTTTCGAGATGGCATAATTTTTAAAATATCATCACCTCATACCGAAAAAATATACATAGGGTGTTCGAGTCTCCCACTAAATCGGGCGGTTTCGGGGCTTCGTGCGAGCGCGAAGTTTCGCAAACTCTCGTGCAACATACTTTTCCAGGCGGGCGATATCCAAAGCGAAATATTGGAAAAGTTCCAGGACATTACCGTTCTCGAAATGCGAAAGAAACTCGGCGCAATCCAAACACAATACCTCGAAAAGTGCGTCAATACAAACAGAGCAGGGCGAACGAACGCAGACAGATACAGAGAAACAAAAAGGCAACTCGAAATGTACAGGGAAAACAAAGACATGTTCAACAGAAAACACGCTCTGAAGAATATGCGAATCAGGGGCTTACCGCCGAGACCTTCGACGATACTCAAATACAACATCACGGATGAAGAAATCGCAGACTGTTGTAAAAGAGTTTAATACGGTAAAAAAATATTCTCAGTAAGTAGTATATACAAAATGGAAACTGAACGAAAGTTGTTGAAACTCCCCTTAGGCTTCCGATCCAAAATACCCAGGCGAGGTATTTACGAATACCAACGTCCCGAGAACTTTGCAAAACATAACGCCTTGTGTAAGAGAGACGAGAACTACGGCATACTGATGGGCAAACCGAATAACGCGATATGCTTAGACTACGACATTTACGACCCAAACTGTAAGGACAAACAAAAATACACGCTCGAGTATTTTAAGAAAGTGTGTGGTGACGATGTTTACATTTCCAGGACGCCGAGCGGTGGGTACCACGCGGTCTTTCGATACGAAGCTCGATTTGATACGTGGAAGAACGCGACGAAAATCAACGGGTTCATAGATATACGAACCACAGGCGGGTACATTTGTGGAAACGGATGTGAGACAGAAAAGGGTTCGTATTGCCGTCTTAACGGGAACATTTTGAAACTCACAAATATGCCCGACACTTTATACGATATGGTTGAGGAGAACGCCAACTTCGCCGTTCGGGAAAGAACAGAAACTAAACCAATGTACCAAAATATCGAGACACAAGGAATCCCAGGCGATATCAACACCGAGTTACAACACATTGGATTCTCGGGCATATATTGGACGACAAGTTATGGGTTCAAGTGCGACCAAAACGCAGGAGAGTGTCCTTTGTGTGGAAAAATTTCACACTTCTCGAACAACTTTCGCGTCACCAAACACGAACCAACCGGCGATTGGTACGTCGCCAACTTCAGCCGCGAATGTCGCTCGACCAAGTTTATCCAGGGCACGAAAAATAAACTTCCAAGCTTTGCTTTCATATTATAACACTCGATAAAATATGAACTTGGGAAAATAAAATCTTGCGCTATACTATGGAAGCATCCAAAAAAGAAGCAAACGTATTACAAACGTACGAAGAATTGAAAACTGAATTTGAGAACCACGCGTGTCGCGTTGATGATGTCTTATTGTATCCAGTACTGGATACCAAAAATGAACGCACACTGTACACTTTACTACAACTGAAGGAGCGGTTTTCACACTTAAAATATTCGGAGGGGAAAACAGAACACAAGTTCGTCCAAGAGTGGGCGGACGACCCGAACAAGAAAGCGTTCAGGAAAATGGACGTCGTGCCGAAGGACTGTCCTCCCGATGTGTACAACTTGTGGGATGGGTACGACATAGAAAAAAAGAAATTTGTGTCAGAGGAAACGGGGGATATTAAACCTTTTCTCGATTTGCTTTGGGATATGAGCGGAGGAGAGGAAAGTGTGCAAGAGTATCTTTTGAAGTGGATTGCTTTTCTATTTCAAAATCCTGAAAAGAAACCGAAGACGGCGTTGGTTTTCCAATCGAAGGAAGGAAGTGGAAAGAACGAGTTTTGGGGGTTCATTGGTAAACTTATGGGAAAGTCGACGTACTTGGAAACGTCCAACGCCGAGAGGGATATTTTTGAAAAACACAGTTTGGCACTTCAAGGACGTAAACTCGTTTTCATAAACGAGATGAATAAGAATATACACAAAAATTACGAGGACCGAATGAAGGGTTTGATAACAGACGTTTCGCTCTATTTACGTCCACTTCACAAACAGTCGTTCGAGGTTGATAACTTGGCAGGGTTCATACTCGCAGGCAACAGTCGTCTCTTAGTTTTGGTGAAGAAAGAGGAGCGACGTTTTGTTTTGGTCGAAGTTCGTGGTGAGTATTTGCCGAACACACCTAACCATAAACCGTTTTGGTCGAACTGGTTTCGATGGAAGAACGAGGAGCAGAACCAACTCGCCGTGTATAAGTACCTGATGAGTATAGAGACGAGCGAGGAGTATATCATCACGAAGCGTCCGAAAACGCGGTACTATCGAGAGACGATCCAAAAGTGTCTACCTCCTGAAATCAAGTGGCTGGAACACTTTGTTTGCGAAGAGTTCCCGCAGACGTTCTGTTCTAAGAACAGAGGTTTGTATAAATTACACCCAACGTACGACTCCAAAGTTTCTTCGGGTACCCTCGTATCGAGTTATACAGCTTTTATTCGGGGCTGGAAAATGTCGGAACCGACGGATGCGCAGTTTGGGAACAAAATAAAAGATATGGTCGAGCGTGAAGGTTTGCCTTTTACGAAAGGAAGGAACGAGTATGGACGCGTCGCCTGGATATTCTCGAGACGTTGTGTGTATGATTGGCTGACAGAAAAGGAATACACGGAATACCTATTGGGAAACGAAGACGACGAGTACGGTGGAATGACACCTCCGGTGAGAACGGAGTACTAGGAGAGAGAAAACGTATTTAACTAAATAATTACCCCCATTGTAAGATACTATTTTAATTTACGGTACTATCTTAGAATGAAGGCGAATGGAGAATCCCCTCGCGACCCCTCTTACTCTATAAACTCGCCTTCGGCGAGACTATACCAGAAGAAAATACGCGAAACTTCGTATCAGTATCGAAAGTATTTTTGAAAACATAAAAAATACGACGAAGGGGACTTCGTATGCCAATTAAAAGTAAAAGTGCTTTAGAGAAATCATATCACCACTACCCGTCCCTTCTTTGCTTTCTTCTTTGCCTCTTCCTCGCGTTTCCTTTTCTCGAGTACCCTCGACCGCGTTTGTATCATTTCGGGTTCCTCGTAGACGAGTTTCCTCTCGTCGATTTTAATCATGTTTTCGACGAGTAGGGGTTGGATTTTACGCACGTACAACTCGGTCGCGAGCGGCGAGTGTTTCATCGTCTCGGATAACTTAATCACGTCTTCTTCTTTGATTTTCTGCGAGATGTACGCGTGGCGCAGAAGATTAATCGCACCGGGCGTTTTAGTTTGTCCCTGTACTTTGCCGTCCTTTATCCCAGCCTCGACCAACCACGCGGCGATTGTCGCGGACATTTTACCATCCTTGCCGAACGTGCCGAATAGGTGTTCGCCGTTTTTGAGTCGGTATTTTGCGATATAGTTTGAAATAAGTTTGGACGTCGCATCGCTGAATCGAACCACGACCCGCCCAAAAAAATCCATCGTTTTATACACGTTCAAATATATCGTCCAAACTCCGTTCTTTTTGACGATATAGTTCATCGTTTTCTCAACGTTCCCTGTCATATTTGGTGGGTTGATGACGAGGTTTCCTAAATCGTCTCGACTCGGGAACTCCTCGTAGACGGAAATGTAGAGAAACTCTTTGCTCTCGCGTCCGAACGTATCTTTGAATATTTTCTTAATATCCGTGAACCCGTATTTGATTGTGTATTTTCTTTTATCGGCGATATACGAGTCCGCTTTCTTTTTCGTGACGGCGTTAAAGTTGTTGAGCCAATTCAAATCGGTTTGAAACTCGGGTAAAAGACCCGGGAAGTTTCGGTAGAGCACGTAGAGTGCCTGGTTGGTCGAGAGCGTCGTCGAGGGATTCGATGCCTCTTTATCGCGTAACTTTTTGAGTATCGGTCCGATGCGTTCTTTTTTCAAACACCTACGAACGTCCTTCAAACACTCGGACGGGAGAAACCTCGTGAAGAAGAGGTAGACTTGTCCCGATTTCCAATCGTTCTCTTTCCCGAACCGCATTTGTATGGTGGTTTCCTTTGCCTTTTTACCCGTGATATTGATGACCCAAGACATTGGTTGTCCGTCGGCACCTCTATTCCACACGTAATCGTGGAACGTCTTTAAAGCAAACTGTTGCCCAGGCGGAACTTTGAGTATTTTTCCACGCTGTTCGACCATAAGTTTTTTGAACGACTGGACGAGTTTCTGTTCGTCTTCCTTGACGTTTTTGGTGAGCTGTTGTTGCTCGAGATACTGTGCTTGTATGCGTTTCGTTTCCTCGTTGACGGCTAAAGTTGGTGCGTACGCGGACGGCGCGAACGCGACGACGAGCGGCGGGTGATTGCCCTCTTTTCGTATCGCGTTTACCTCGGCGTTCGATATGTCGTATTTTTTTGTCGTGTTCTGCTGAGGAATCGAACCTTCGCGGATTCTATCGAGTATGCGTTTCCTGTTGAAATTGTACTTGTTCGTGTCGTCGCTCATACGCTTACGCATGGCGACGGCGGATTGTTTTGTCGAGTATGTGGTGTTCATATACATCATACCAACATTTTATTTCACGAAGATTGTCCTGGTATTTTTGAATTTTTTTTTCTCAGGCTAAAGTACCAGAAAAATATGGCTCCCAAGAAATCCAAAGTTAAGAAACCAAAAGTGAAGAGAAGC
>JACLAA010007298.1_pt1 | contig 40133 bp, 29 predicted proteins | sample 8027891 | NCBI WGS metagenome assembly JACLAA01 (sample SAMN15724900, study PRJNA655200) | protist metagenome | isolation source: fluorescence activated cell sorting (FACS) single amplified genomes of... | place: Spain: Blaines Bay Microbial Observatory, Mediterranean Sea | collected 2016-01-19 | reverse complement strand
GAGATGTTATCACAACATTGTCACACCGCGCTGTTGCTTTTACTATTAATGTTACTACTATTACTACTATGTTATACATGATAATATATGTTTTAAAAATGAAACTGCTCTACTCTGACGTTTACACATATTGTCACACCACGGTGAAAAAGAAGAGCAAAATTGGATCTTTCACGGCACTTTCTCACACCACTTGAGATACACCCACTTTCCGAAAGAACAGAGAAGAGAATGTCTTTTTGCCGCTGCCCCCGATCATCGTCGAACAAACGCCAAATCTCCTTCTTCCTCGTGATTGTTGTCTTTTTCCTCTCTCTTCATTCTTCTTTCGCGCAAGAGTTTGAGGATAAAGAGAAACTCATGGACGAACTCGATCGCTTGAAAACATTCACGGAGACGAGAATAAAAAACAAAGAGACGGTTTTACAGTCGAAAAAAGACGCCTGGGACAGAGAGGAGAAGTTGGATAAGAGTTTGGACGGGTTAGAGTTGGAGGATAAGTTGGAGAGGCAGTTTGAGGCGGATTTAGAGCAAGTGAAAGAGCTCGGAGGCGTGGTTGGTGGTTCTGGGAACCGACGGATGGCTCTTTAAAGAAGCTTCTTTCTTATTATAGATAGATAGAGAAGAAGACAAAGAAGACAAAGACAAAGAAGAAGAGAGCAGAAGTTGAGTACGTGGTATTGTTAGTGTTGATGATGATGCTCTGTGATTATTAATATTACTCTTCTTCTTCTTCTTCTTCTTCTTCTTCTAATATTATATGTGTTTACGTAAAATCAGTTGATCTCGTACAGAACCTTCCCTCGACTTTTACCAGCTTCCAAATAGTCGTGACCTTCTTTCGCTTGATCCAACGGAAAGCATCTGTCCACCGCCACCTTTAACTCACCAGATTTAATCCAACCGAAAATATCGTTCGCTCTCCACATCAACTCCTCTCTCGTTTGCGTGTAGTCGTTCAATTTTGGTCGCGTTAAAAACGCTGATTTGTTGATTAACTTCAACGGCGGAAAGGCCGGGACGGCACCGGAAGCGTTGCCGAAAGAGACAAAGATGCCTTTGGTGGCCAAGACTTCAATCGAGGTTTCCCAAGTCGCTAACCCGATCCCGTCAATGACGCACTTCACGCCTTGCCCGTTTGTGATTTCCATAACTTTTGGGACTAAATCCACCGAGGAGTAGTCTTCGTACGAAGTTCCGGGTGCTTCGTCGTAGACAATCAACTCATCCACGCCAGTACCTTTGGCAATATCCACCTTAGACTTAGAGCACGTGCCGATGACTTTATATCCTCTTAACTTTGCCATTTGCGCGGCCCATTGGCAGGTCCCGGAACCGGTGCCGTGGATGAGCATCCACTCGCCCGGTTTGATCAACTGCGCGTGCGCGGAGTGGGTCAAGTAATGCGCCGTCATGCCTTGTACCCCGCACGAAACGGCCACATCTAACGGAATCTCTTCAGGGACGGTAACAACCTTATGCGCTGGAACCGCGGTGTACTCCGCGTACGTTTGAAACACCGAAGAATACGCCACTCTGTCGCCGACTTTCACGCCTTGCGCTTCCGCCTCCGGCGACGTCGCCGCGACGAAACCGCCGCCTTCTTGGCCGCCAATAAAAGGTAAGTCTCTCTTATACAAACCCGAACGGTGATAGGTGTCGATGAAGTTAATCCCGGAGAATTTGTTCTTGATCAACACCGACCCCGGGTTCAGCTTTGGCGTCGGGTAATCTTTCTCGATTTTCATCACCGAGGACGGTCCGGTTTCGCGAATCACCGCAGCCGTCTGTTTTATTTTATTGTATTGGAGAGAGAGAAAGTTAATAAAACGATACGTGTGTTTATTTGCACGCGTGTGAATGAATCCTCGTCATCGTCGTCGTCAAATTCGTTTAGCGAGAGAGCCGCAACAGCAACAGCAACAGCAACAGCAGCATCAGCAGCAGCAGCGAGAGAGAGAGAGAGAGGCGGCGAAGAGTTGATGAGAGACCTTTTAGAAACGAACTTTTTCCCAAGCGCAGACAAAACAATAAAACACAAAACAATAAAACAATACGACAAAAAACGACAACCACTAACCATGACGTTCGGAACGGACGAATAAGAACACTTGCCGCCACAATTCGCGGCGAGCGAATTCAACGCCGCCCGTGAGCCTCTTCGTAAGATGGAGTGGTATGCAACCATTTTATTTTTATTATGTCGTTTTCTAAGAGGTGGATAAGCCGACAAAACGACTGAATTCAGTCAGTCAGTGAAGGAAAAAAAAAAGTGAAAAATTTTCAATCATTTCATCTGGCATCTCTCTAAACTATTATTTTATATGGTACACAAGCGCTACTAATAATCTATCTGTCGTCACTACTCTTTCTATTCTCTCTGTTCCCTCTCTATGATACATATTATGTTTATAAATAATTCTCTTTTTATTTGAACAAAACTTCATCCAACCAAGACGTTTCGACGAGCGATAAACGTTTCTTTGATTTCGTCGAAGCGGAGGAGCCGAGCGAGAAGACGACGCTGGATTTCGACTCGTATTCTGCGCGCATTTTACGCGCGAGCACGTCGTCGGTGTCGTGGACTATTCGAGCACCGAATGCCGAGACGGCTTTAGTATTTTTGTCGTCTTGGGAAAGTTCTTTTGTTGTCGTTGTTTCGCCGAAGCTTTTGAAAGACCGGTTTGCTTCTTTTTTATTCGTCTCGGGAACGATGACTTCGTCCGGTTGGTTTTCTTCTCGTCGAAGGACGAACGCTGGGAACCCACTCGGGACTCGCGCGTTGATCGAACCTTCGTTGTTCGTGTACACTTGAACGTTCGTGACTCTCGGGGCGAAATGTATGGATATATCACCACCGTTACCGCTTCCTTGACTTCGCGCGTCAATCGTCACTTCCGCGTCTTCGTCCCCGCATTCCACGTTTTCTAACGATATGTCACCACCGTTCGTGATGCATTTGGTATTCCCACTCGCGCGAAAATTCTTCTTCGAGCGTACCTCGCCTTTCTTCGTGTGCAACTCGCAATCGTGCACGAAAACGGAATCAATGTGAATGTTACCACCCGTTCCGGCGTCTATTCGCAAATCGTTCGCTACCACTCTCTTGGCAATCACGTCGCCGCCGTTCGTTTTAATCGACGCGTTCGCTTGTATCGTCTCGCATAAGACATCACCGTTTAACGTTTCTACGTTCACGTACGCACCTTTGACGCTCTTTAAGAATTGCACGCATGCCGGCGGCGACGATGACGATGCCGATGGCGCATCGTCCGTTCCGTCCTCGTCCACCACCGTCACGTCCACGCTCGCCTCGGCGATATTCGCGTTCACCGTCAACGAACTCTTCTTCCCCATCAGCACGTCTAACGATACAAATCGAGGTGGAATTTTGCACTCGATGACACACACCTCGTTGTTGTTGTTGTTTTTGTTGTTGTCTTCTTCTTCTTTATCTTCTTCTTCTTCTTCATCTGAGATGGTGTATGCGTACACGTCTCCGTTCTCGAGCTTTTCCGCCTTTAGTCGTAATCGCCCACCACTCCCACCGCCTTCATTTCTGCTCGACGAAGATAAAGAAGACAAAAAAGAAGAAATCTCCACGCGTTCGTCGCCGGGGTCTAAATTTCGAACCACTATTTTCTTTCCTCCGCATAAATCCATCACGCGTAAGGTTTTGCCGACGGCGATTGGAAATTCGAATTTTGTCTTCTTCTTTTCGTTGTTGTTGTTGTTGTTCAAGGATGATGATGATGATAACGGTGCGAACGACGACGACGTAAACGACGGTAGGACCATCATCGCGCTTCTCACGATCGTCTGTACACAAGAACGCCGAGGCATCTGCTGCCGCAGCATTGTTCTCGCGTGTGCGTGTATTTGTATGAAGAAGAGTTCGTTATTTTTTGTTTCGTTTGATGATGATGATGATGATGATACAATGTGCTCTCTCTAAAAATGTGGGTTTTTTAATCTTGATGAAGGTGTCTCTGTGGGTTGTTGTTGTCGTTGTTCTGTTCGTTTTGAAGCCGCTGCTGTTGTTGTTGTTGCAAATTTGGAACTCTCCACGCCGGGAACAACGAAGCCAAAAAGGAATAGGCGAATATTTTCAACTCGCCGAACCAACTTTGCGGCATAGCGTCGGTATATCCCGCGACATGCGGCGGTCGTCGGTAGCGTTGACGACGTCCGTTCCTGATGTTATTTCTATTGTTATTGTTGTTATTCCCTTCGTCTCTCGCGTTGTTGTTGTTATTGTTGTTGTTGTTGTTGTTGTTCGCTCGAGCGTCTGCCCCACCTCCTTGTTGCGCTTCGTTTTCGGGAGGTAAATAGGCGCCAAAGAGAGCGTCCCAAACGGATTCTAAAACGCCGGTTTGGTACAAGTATCCGATGACCGCCGCCGTGATGTACATGGCCATTTTCTTCCTCGACGCGTCTTGACAAGCGAATGCGGTGATTAGAATGAGCTTGAACATGAGTTTCAAGTCGATTCGAAACTGGATGACTCGAATTACTTCGACAATTTCTTCGCCGTCCTCACCTCTTCGAACGATGCGTTGATACGGTTGATTCGGATCGAAATCGATGTCTCGATCGTTGTTGTTGTTATTCGCCCGGGCCAGCGCTGCTCCTAATGCTTCGGCTCCTTGCGGCGCGTTTGGGGCAGCATCTGTCGTTGCTCCTGCGACGTTAGTGCCACTCGCACCGCTTCCTCCTATTTGGCTCGTCATATTTTCTTGCCGTTGAAAAAATGTTGATTGTTCGAGAGCGGCGTTCGTTTGCACGTACGCCAATCCCGGCGATCTAGGAATTACCGTCGCGTTCGGTCGCAAGCTCCTAAACGCCGCATTATAAGCCGCATTGTACGCATTCATAACCATTGGTGAAACCATCACCGCGCCTGGCGGTGGAGATTGTTGTACTTGTTGTTGTTGTTGTGGCGTCGAGGTTGCGTTCTGTTGCGCGCTCGGGGCCGAAACGTTCCTATCGACGTTACTACTCCTACTCCTATTATCGTCACTCGTCTCTCTCGCCTCCAATCTCCTCTTCTCTCTCTCTTCTCTCTCGCGTTCCAGTTCTCGATTTGATTTTCTCACGATCATGTGCACAATCTTCACTTCGTCTTCGTCGTCTTCTTTTCTTTCGTTTCCTCGTCTTCTTTCCTCGTCTAATAAATCCTCCTCCTCGTCGCTGCTCAGATATCTCAGTTTCTCTCGGTTCAACCCCAGCGCGTTTTCCAACGTCTCCTCGTCTTCTTTTAAAACTTTGCCTTGGTACAAAAAACATATATATTTCGGATTGGTTGGTTTATTTAAAGACGACGATACTAAGCGTTTGCTCGCGTCAACTTTCAAGTCTTTCACCGTTTTCTTTGCGTCGATTCTGATTTTTCTTTTTTTCTCAAAATCGTCGTCTCTCGAATCATCGAATAACGCGGTGTCGCTTTTGATTTCCACGGTCACGTACCGCACACCACCGTTCTCTCCTCGTTCTTCTTCGTCTTCGGGCTGATCCTCTTCAATTTCCATCTTTCTTTCTTCTTCTTCTCGTGTCGTTGTAAAAAACTGTGTAGAAATGAATGAATGAATGAAGGAAGAAGAACGAAAGGAAAGTTATGACGTTTTGGTTTTTTGATGAGGAGACAAGCAAGAGAAGCAAGAGAAGCAGTCGAGAATTTTCATGCATGAAGAATAAAAAAGTCATCAAAATCTCTTCTTCAAAACACGTTCGACAGGAGCTTGTGAAAACACACTCCTATTTACATACCTAGGTACCTAATATATGATGCCTTTTCAAGACGAAGACGAAGAAGTAAAAGAGGAGTTAAACGAAGTATTTCTGGAGGAGACTTTGCACGCGGCCAAATGGTGCGCCTTTCTCGCCGGGAAGGAAATCAGAAACGCCTGGGGAACGACTTCGAGTGAAGTGAAAAACACGAAGAAGAACGACGTGGATTTAGTCACTTTGACGGACGAGAAGTGCGAAAGGATGATCAAAGAATACATCAACGAGAGATTTCCGGACCATTTGATCGTAGGCGAGGAGGAAACCGCGGCTGGTGGGGACGTTATTCCGGAGATGAGTGCGAAACCGACGTGGTACATCGACCCAGTCGACGGAACGACGAACTTTATTCACTCGTATCCAAACTCCTGCGTCTCGATTGGTTTAACGTTGAAGAAAGAACCCGTCGTCGGAGTTGTGTTTAACCCGATAACGAGAGAGATGTTTGTCGGGGTGAAGGGGAGAGGGTCGCAATTGATCAACGTTGGCGGAAACGACTTGAACGAAGAAACGGACGTAAAGACGATTCGGGTATCGAACGCGACGACGTTGAAGAAAGCGTTGATTGCCACGGAAATTGGCGTAGGAAGAGACGAGAAAACTATAGATGCCATCATGGGACGAATAAGAAATATCGTGCAAAACTCGAGAAGCGTGAGGTGTACCGGGTCGTGCGCGATGAACATGTGCGCCGTGGCGAGCGGAAGAGTAGACGGTTTCTTCGAGATTGGATTCGGAGGTCCCTGGGATAACTGCGCGGCGACGGTGATTGTCAGAGAAGCCGGCGGCGTTGTGGTCGACCCGAGTGGTGAGGAGATGCATTTAAACGCGAGACGAGTGTTGTGTGCAAATAGTCGAGAAATTATGGAGGAGTTTGTAGCGGCGTTGAAACCGGTGGAAGACGGACCTGCGGAACCGCCGAAGCCGTCGTTAGCGACGACGTTGTAGATTGAATGTATGATTTTAGGATACTTATTATTTGCGCGTGTATATACTAGCGTGGTACACGTATGTACTATATTATATATAGTAGGTGTATGTATTAGTAGAAGTTTTTTCGTTTTCACGTGCACTTGGAGGCGGCGAGCATTCTTTTCCGATACATCCTCGCCGCTTTTCGAACGCTCGAGTGTAACATCGACTCGAGCGCAAACGTAAACGCGACGACGCCGCCGAGAACCGTCACTGAACTAATCAACCATTCGAATATATTCTGTTCCGTTTCAACGTGTGAAATCGCTATCGGTGATATTGCAAAGGTAAACTTGACGTACGCGCCTCTCTTCGATATCGCGTGCGTCGCGCCGTTGGAGAAGTCGTTATCTTCGCCGTGAACGCCGTCGAAATACGACGAACTCTCTTGTTGCGCAGACGAAGGTGAGATTTTGAACTTATTCGAAGAGAACGTGTATTCGTTCAACGTCAACGTCGCCGCGTTCAACGGAACGATCGACCGGGTGACGACTTGCATGTGATGTTCGTGGATGGTATTTCTATGCTGCGAACTGAAAATGTTTTCGCCTTTCGCGAAGCCTTTCTCCGTGGCGAATTTACCGCCGCCGTCTTTGGCCGCTAAAGACCACGCTTTACGAAACTTCTTGGGGACGTACGAACGTTTCGTCGACGTTGTTGGCACGTACTCGCCGAACGAAAAGTGGTTGATGATGTGAGTGCTGTTGATTCGGTGAAGATCGATGGTTTGGCCGTAACTTCGAGCGCTAAAATATACGGCTCCCGGAACCTTCGCCAAACGAATCCTTCCTTCCACCGTACATCCAGACGAGCGAACGGTGGATTCATGTCGACCATCTCTATCGAAATCGTACCCTAAGCGATGCGCTCGAACGTTTCTCGGTGGCTTTTCTTCTTCGCCCCCACCTCCATCAGAAGAAGAAAAAGAAGAAGATGTAGAAGGCGCATCGTTTATCGTTCGAGTATCGTTTTCCCGCATCGTTCGCAACAAACTCAATGTGAATTCGGCCATAGCTTCTGATGTCCTTGGTCCGTGATAGACTTCGAAGTGACGAATGTCTCCTTTACTCTTATTGAGCAAGATTGCGTCGCTCGAACTTCCTCTATACACTCGTATCGTCGGGTAGGCCAGTATCTTTTCGTCGTCGCAAAGCTTTTTATTTTCCTCCGCGGTGCAGTCCACGCCGGCGAACGCGGCAGAAAGTCTCGAGTTTAACGACTTTGCGAGAGCTTTTTGTACTAATTGAGCGCCTCGTTCAAAGTGCGGCGCCAATGCTGCACAGTGCGAACACCAAGGCGCGTGGAAGTTTACTAAAAGAACTCCGTGTGCGTTGACGTTTCTCTTGAAGTTTTCCGAGTTTAAGAGCAAAGCAAAACGCCTGTATCCGTACTCGTCTCGTCGTTGCTCGAGACTGCTTTTGTCATTTGCCTCTTCTTCGTCGTTTACTTCACCGCCGTATTCATTATCGTCATCGCCGACGATGTAATCGAACTCGTCGCCTTGCACGATTCGTCCTAGGGGTTTACCTTCATCTCCCTCCCAATACGGGTGTAGCGACCTCGGCGCGATCGCGTGAAAATGTTGCCTCGACCCGACACCCATCGTCGCGTGCTCGATCGCCAAATACGGAATTTCTTTCGACATCGAGTGCTTATAAATGCTCTCACCGCTCAAGTTGAACGCTCTGTGACCAACCGCATCGACTAAATCCACAGAAAGATGTTCGCAGTTAATCGCGGGAAAGCTCACATCAAATTGCATGACCAAAGTCGGATCCATGTCGTGATCGACGCTCAAATCCGTCCTCATCGACGTCGCGAACAGCTTTTGCACTTGCGAAGTGACCAGTCCAAAAATAAACCACGCGAATAAGAGCGTCAACACGCCGCCTTTGTTCGAGCCTTCTTTGCTAAACTCTTCTAAAGCGTCGTTTCTTTTGAACACGTCGACTGTTTTTAACGTCTGCGTGACGAACGTTTCGTTGGATGGCGATTCCCCGGGTAACGAGTTCGCGCCGCCATTGCTCGTCGTTCGGCGAGAAATCAGTCCTCCTGAACCACCACCATTACCACCTTTACCACCCGCGGTCAAGGATGTCATGTTCACGTCAACACTTCTTCTCTATTCTTCTTCTCTTCCTTTAAAGAAAAGAGCTCCGAGTATTTTCTGAATATGAAATGAAAATTTTTGTGCTTCACATGTTTCTATTATAAAAGTTTGCAAGCCAATTTCACCAATTTTGAGCCCGAAATTCGTCCAAAAATCACGTCGAACGCTACTTTTCGTTCGAGCAAAGAGTAAATTACAAAATCCGGCTCCATCAAATCGTAGACAATGTACGGATTTGATACTTTGCCGTTGAGTTTGACGCGTTTGGTGGAGTATTGGTGATTACGTTTGCGCGCGAACTTCGACGTTTTAGAGGTGTTTCTTTTCAAGGAACTCGTATAAAAGTTTGAAAGCGAATTTTCATGAATTTTGTATGTGTATCTAAAAACACATTTTTTTTTCATTTCCTCTTCACTTTCTCGCGCGCATTTGCGCGCATTTGCGCGCGCATATAATATCACTTTTTTTTTGCGTGCGCGCGCGCACGCGCGCGAGAAAGTCACACGCATTGCTATCATCGATAGACCTCTATCGATGATAGTGGGTGGAGGGTGGGAGCTCTTTTCTTCATCGTTTGCTTTCTTTTTGATTTATAGATACAAATCGAGCGTTTTTGTATCTCTCCCCCCGCATGGCAGATTGAATGAATGAAAAGAGCTGGGAAAGAACGGACAAAGGGGGTTCGAGTACGGGGAGTTTTGACTTGCGCGGGCGAGTTTCTCCCTTTTTTGTGTTCTTTTCTTTGTCGTCGTGTTATTGCATATCTTCTCTCTTCTTCATCGAAGAAGAAGTCAACGACGACACATGGAGGAAAGAGCATTTTTTGGGAAAGAATTCCAGCCTTTCATTTTTTGAAACGGGATTTTAGTACCTCCCTGGGGGAGTTTGTATCGATTAAAATCGAAAGTTCTCTCCTTTTTTTTTGGATTGCAGAAACATGTGACAACACAACGTCTCTTGAGCATCCATTTGCGATGCTCAGCCTATCATGACTCTCGGCTCTCATGAGATCGATCGAAGAAACTTTGATAGGTGAAGTACGTTGATTTTTGATTGAAATATATCATTGAAAATACCATATGTGTTTAAGTCCATATGCGTATTTTTGCGCGGCGCTGCCTAGGAGCGAACGCGAGTAGTAACTTGAAAAAAACCATTTGGTTTTGAGTAAAGTACGAGCTATTCGAAGCATGCTCTGGGACGACGATTGGAATACTCGAGCAGAAATTTAAACCGGGAGCACCGTGGTGGTCGCTATCCGGAGTAGTCTCATGCGATGAGAAGGAAACGGAGGAGAAGGAGAGGACGTAAAGCTTGTGCGACGGCGTGTTCTGTTAGAATATTCAAGATTGGGAGTCCTAGCTGAGTTGTAATTTACCTAGTCTGAATAAACATGTGAAGCACAAAAATTTTCATTTCATTCGAAAGAAAAAACTCTTTTCATTCCAAAGAACTTCACAAGTCACAAAAACTGACGATGATGATGATGAGAAGAACACAAAAACTCATTAACATCCGGAACGCCGCGTCGAATAACAGTTGTTTCGATAAGACGGCTACAACGAGTAGCAGTAGTTGTAGTAGTTATAGGTCTCTCTCTTCCTTCTTCATCGGATATCATCGAGAAGGAGCAAAGACGTTTAGGACGACAGTTACTCAAGGAAAAGTGGATAACAACAAATGGACGACGACAAAAACACAAAAACAAAAGTCTGCGAACAATATCTCCACGTCCACTCCTTCAAAAATGGGATACATTTCGCACCAAAGAACCGCAATCACGAAGCGTTTGTGGAACGATCGATTGGAGCAAATGAACGTGGAACATCCACACGCGCCGGAACAAACTTTGATAAAAACGAAGAAAATCAAAGAGCACGTGGTTTTGTACGATTTTGAGAACGATAAACAGTTGGCGAGAGACTACGCGACGCCGTGGAACACCGCGAGAATCGGTCGAGTTCTGGAGGATATGGACTCGTTAGCTGGGAACGTCGTGTTTACACACATAGACGATAACGACCCGGCGACGAGGCCTCCGAATGCGGTGACCGCGAGCGCGGATAACATTCGACAGTTTATGAAGTTACGGTTAGACCAAAAGACGTTTTTACACGGGTCGGTGGCGTACGTCGGGACGTCCTCGATCGTGGTCAGATGCGATTTGAAAAACGAAAAAGGCGAAGTCTTAATGCGAGCTGATTTTACATTCGCGGCGAGGTCGAACGTGACTGGTAAAGCGACGCCGGTAAACCAGTTGGACATGAAGACGCTGACCGAGGAGCAGAAAGCAACCTTCGACGAAGTGAAAGCGCAGATTGAGTTGAAGAAGAACAGAAAGATGGATAAGATGCCCATGCGTGAGGAAGTGCGAGTGTTTCGTAAACAATGGGTTATAAAAATGCGGGAAATGTCCCGAGTGGCAAAAGAGATGCCTTCGAGAGCGGTGTTGGACGAGAAATTATCAAAGATAGTTTTGACTTCGCAGACGGTGCACGAAAATTTGTTCGTCGCGCAACCGCAGCAGGTGAACTTATCCGGGCGGATATTTGGTGGATTTTTGTTACGACGCGGATTTGAATTGGCGTTAGCGAACGCGTACACGTTTGCGGGTACGTTTCCACTTTTCGTGAACATGTCGGACGTGGATTTTAGAGCGCCAGTCGAGGTTGGCGATTTGTTGAGGTTTCGAGCGCACATCATCCACGTCGGCGAACCCGGAGAGTTCGATAAGAAAACTCTAGAACTGAAAGAGACAAACGTGTTCGAAAGCGGGAATGATATTGAAAGAGATATCGTGATGCAAGTGGAAGCGATCGTGGTGAATCCGAAAACCGTAAGTGCAACCGTGACAAACTCTTTTCTAATCACGTTTCGAGTTAACGGCGGGTTGTTACCGACGGTGTTACCCGAATCCACGGACGAGGCGTTTGGCGTGTTTGAGAAGGTCATACGACCAAAATTGTGCGGATGGGATTAATGAATCGCTTTTTGGATACGTTTTCTTCGCTAGATATATAGTATGTATAAATATACAACAACATCAATAACAACACGTGACAGCAACACACTACATATTCAGGAAGCTTGTAATATATTTATTGCCAATAATAATAAAAATACCTAATAGTTACGACGAGTAGGTCATTCGTTTCTTCTTCTGCACAAAAGTAAAACCGAGCAATACGCGATGACTACGAGAATCGTATTGATAAAAAAAGCCTGCGCGTAACACACGCGACCGGACGTGCACTTCCATCCTTCATCAAAAACGGCGGAGTACTGATACACCGCACCTGCTATCTTTGTGCTCATGAGATACCCACCAAGAGCGGGCGCTAAACCAACCAAACCTCGGTTGGCGCCGAAATGTTTCGGTCCAAAGACATCAATCGTCACCGTCGGCATGGACCAAAACAAAGCGCCGTAAAACCAACCTGTGACTGCACATCCAGTGGTTAAAGTTAAAGCTAAAGCACTACTCGGCATATCCTCCGACGCGGTCCAACACGCAATCATACCAAAAAATGCGCCGACGATTAAAAACGACGTAAACCGAACGCGACCGACGCGTCCGGAGGTGTCAAAGTTTGACATAAAGCTCGAAACGATATTCGAAGAGGATCCTCCCAAAGTGCGTAGCTTTCGCGATGAATGCGATTCTTTCACGCCGCTACCATCTAAAGGTCGCTTGGATAACTTATCGCTCCAATAACCAGCGTGTAATCGACCTAACGTGTTTGTGCATGCAAACATTTTCAGAAGCGTCAACGGCATCGAACTCGGCAAATTCTCTCCGAATGCTTTCGCGATTTGCGTCAAGTTGTTAATCACCGTGACGCCAGATCCGAGCGAGAACATGAGTGCGACGAAGAGTAAATAAAAGTTCATCTCCTGTAAAACCTCTGTCGGTGACAAGTTTGTCATTCTGCTTGAAGCGTTGCTATTAGTACCTTGTGGATTTTCTACGTCATCCATCGATTTCATTTCCGACGACTTTTGATCCGTCGAAACCACCGAACTCGCGGCGACTAATTCGCTCTTATGATGTAATAACGAGTTTGTGCCTAACGTCGTCACGCGATACAACGAGTACGCGATGCACGCAAAGATAAACAACGCAAGCGGGGACGTCGCTTGCGATCCAAATTGGTGCGCCAAGTACCCTGAAACCGCGACGTGTACCGCGCCTATTGCCGTAATCGTCAAGCTCCAACGCAAACGATCGTCGACAGTTAAATTTCCAGTGACAAATGCTCGTTTAACATCGTCCGTCATCGACCCTACACTCCTACTACTTTCGTTATTTATATTCATAGCGTTATTACTGTTTATTTCATCCAAAGCGGATGAAGACGGCAAAGCGTATCCTCTCGGAACGCCGACGACAGTGGAACATAAAATATCAACGCCGCCGCAAAAAACTGCCAAGAACTGCACGAACGCTACGCTATTCTTCCCAATATCACTTCCGGCGGTGGTGTTCATGAAAAACACGTCAAAAACTATACTAAAAACGCCGCTCGATAAACCAAAAAATGCCATGATTAGACCGACTAATCTCCCGTGTTGCGTCTTGTCCGTAAAATTCGCGTAATTCGCCCCCAACGCGGCAGTCAAGCTCGTCGAGCAACCCGTCCCCATAATGTACGCAGCCACGCTCGAGAAAAACACGGTTTGCGGAAAAATAGTCCCTCGTAAAATCATCGTCGTCATTCCGAACCCAATCACTTTACACGTTCCTCCTAAGAACAACGTCGCTTTACTCCCGAATCGATCGAAATACATCCCGCCTAAAACAGAGAAGAACGCCCCGAAATTCCCACACGTACCAATAAACGTCAACTGCTCTTGCGTCAAATTTAATCTCTCCTTCATAGTTTGCGAGTATAAAGGGAAACAATACAAGGCGCCCGAAGAGACCATCACCAACTGAGACAGAAGTAACGTCAGCCATTTCGAGGCGAAAAACTTCTGGCCTCCTCCTCCTATCGTGATATTTGAAGAGGATTTCGGACTGTTGTTACTGTTGAGCTGCTGAAGATCGATATTCGCGTTGTTCGTCATTTGAACGGGACGCCCGGGTTGGCCGCCGTCAAACTGCCGTCGAGCGCGCAAAACGTCAGCGGATTTGATTTTGGATTTACAAAAAGAAGAAGACAAGAGAAAGAAGAGAGAGAAGAGAGAAAATCTTTCTTCTTTCTTCTCTCTCTCCTTTGTTCTTCACTTCTGCTTCTTCTTCCTCTTTGAGATGATGCGTTTTTCCGCGTCGTCGTGTAAATGATAACTATATACTTTTATCGAGTGTTTGCTGCAAACAAACCCGAAGAGCTCACAAGACGAGAGGCGGGTGGTAAACAATGAAGCAAAGAGAGAGAGAGAGAGAGATCTCTTCTCTCTTCTTCTTGTGTTTTTTTGCGATTTATTTTTTTTTCTTTCAAACATCATCACAAAAATCATCTCAACCTTTTTCTCATCAAAGAAGAAAGAAAGAAAGAAAGAAGCGAGACAAAATGAGAGGCGATGGTGAAGAAGAAATAGCTTTTTCTGTCTCTGATTTATCTTCTCCTTCTTCTTCTTCTTCTTTGTCTTCTTCTTCCTCGACGACGACGACGCAAAGAAACGTTTCGGTGATTAAAGGCGAAGAAAGTTTCAAAAAAAAGCTCGACGAAACGAAAGGAAAACAACTCGTCGTCGTGAACTTTGGCGCGAGTTGGTGCAAACACTGTCACAAACTCTCGCCTTCCGTGTTTGATGAGGCGGAGAAGTATCCGAATTCGGAGTTTATATTCACAGATGTGGATTTATTACCGGAAACGGCCAAGTTTATGCGATGGACGCCGACGGTAGGGATTTACAAGTTTGGAAGGAAAGTGGATGAAATCGAACAGTGTAAAATCAGGCAGCTGAAAGACCGGGTGTGGTTATGGAGCGATTTGAAAGAGACTCGATTCGAAAGTCGAGGGTAGATTAAAGTAGAGAATAGTATTCATTTTTAGAGAATTTAGAACACACATGCACGCGCGCGCGATACTTATTATATGATGTTATTCAAAGTTTATTTAGTAACTTCCTCATCGACAGAGTCCATGGACTTTGCTTGTTTCTTCGCTCTCGCTTTTCCCTTGACTTCAAACTCATACTGTTGACCACCTTCGATCAAATCGTCGTCTTCGACGCGTTTCGCTGAAACCACCGCGACATCTTCCTCGGAGATATCACCTCGGAGTATAGCTTTCGCGATGGAAGTTTCGAGGTATTGCTGAACCGCTCTCTTAATTGGACGCGCGCCAAATGCGGGTTGGTATCCAATCACACACAGCGCTTCTAGCGCAGATTCCTCGATTTCAATCGCAATGCGTCTGTCTTTTAATCGAGATCGAACGCGTTCGATTTGCTGTAGCACAATCGCCTCGACTTGTGAACTTAGCAACGGGTCGAAAACAATCCATTCGTCGACTCTGTTGATAAACTCTGGACGGAAGTGTCCACGAACTGCATCCATCACTTTCGTCTTCCTCTCACCCGTGGATTTCTTCGCCTGTTGCTCCGTTTCCTCGCCGGCATTGAGTAAACCGTCCAAAACGAATTGAGAGCCGATGTTGGAGGTCATGATCAAAATGGTATTCTTGAAACTCACCAGTCGCCCTTGAGAGTCGGTCACGCGACCGTCGTCTAAAATCTGTAACAAGACGTTGAACACGTCCGCGTGCGCTTTTTCCATTTCATCGAACAGTATGACAGAGTATGGACGTCTTCGCACAGCCTCGGTAAGTTGTCCGCCTTCTTCGAAACCGACGTATCCGGGCGGCGCGCCGATCAGTCTGGATACCGCGTGCTTTTCCATGTACTCAGACATGTCAATTCGAATCATCGCATCTTCGGTGTTGAATAAGAAATTCGCGAGCGTTTTGGCGAGCTCTGTCTTGCCGACGCCAGTTGGACCCAAAAATGCAAACGAGGCGATCGGTTTGTTCGGGTCACTCAACCCAGCTCTGGAACGTTGAATAGCTTCGGAGACCTTTTTCACCGCTTCGTCTTGACCGACGACTCGTTTATGTAATTCCGAATCCAAATCTAAAAGCTTCTCTCTTTCACCTTGTTGTAACTTTGCAACTGGGATTCCGGTCCATTTCGCGACGATTTCCGCGATGTCGTTCTCGGTGACTTCGTCCGATAAAAGTTTGTTTTTGTTGTCTTTTTCGGCGATCAAAACTTCCTCGGCTTCACCGAGCGAGCGTTGCAACTCCATCAGAGTTCCGTATTTCAACTCTGCGGCTTTGTTCAAATCGTACGCGCGTTCCGCGTTTGCAATTTCTACGCCGACGCGTTCAATTTCCTCTTTCAGCGTTTGCACCTGGATCAACTTATCTTGCTCTTCCTGCCAACGATCCTGCAAATCTTTCTGTTCGATTTTCAACGCGTCAATTTCTTTCTTCATGCGTTTCAGTTTCGATTCGGTCGATTTCTTGTCAGTCGCCGAGGTCATCGCCGATCCATCCCTGGACAGAGACAAGATTTCCATTTGCAACTTAATAATCTCCCGGTCGATGGCGTCTAAAGCCGTCGGTTTCGAGGTAATTTCCATTTTCAATTTCGCCGCAGATTCGTCGACTAAGTCGATGGCTTTGTCCGGAAGGAATCTATCGGCGATGTACCTGTCGGATAAGTTCGCCGCCTCCACTAGCGCGGCGTCAGAAATAGAAACGCCGTGGTGCAATTCGTATCTCTCACGCAAACCTCTCAAAATTGAAACCGTATCCTCCACCGAAGGTTCTTCGACCGAAACTTTTTGGAAGCGTCTCTCCAACGCGGGATCTTTTTCAATATGCTGTCGAAACTCGTCCAAAGTTGTCGCCCCAATGCATCTAAGTTCACCTCTTCCTAACATCGGCTTCAACAAGTTTCCAGCGTCCATGCCGCCACCACCGCCGTTCCCACCGGCACCAACGACGGTGTGGATTTCGTCGATGAACAAGATAATTTTCCCCATCGAGTCGACAACTTCTTTCATCACCGCTTTCAAACGGTCCTCAAACTCGCCTCGAAATTTGGCACCGGCGATGAGTAAACCCATATCTAAAGACATGATGGAAACATCTTGTAACGAAGTAGGCACGTCTCCGTTGACGATGCGTTGCGCCAACCCTTCGGCGATGGCAGTTTTACCGACCCCGGGTTCGCCAATCAAAACGGGGTTATTCTTCGATCTTCGGGATAAGATTTGAATCGAGCGACGAATCTCGTCGTCTCTCCCAATTACCGGATCCAATTTACCTTTTTTCGCTTCGTCTGTCAAATTTCTTGCGTATTTCGACAGCGCGTCGTATTTCGATTCTGCGCTTTGGTCCGTCACCGTTTGGCCTTTTCGTAAAAAAACGATGGCTGCTTCCAACTGTTCCGTCGAGATCTTTAAATCCTTTTCGAACAAATCTTTGCCAAATCTCGCATCTTCGGCTATGGCCAGCGTCAAATGCTCCACGGCCACGAACGCGTCTTGTAACTGCTTCGCTCGGTCTCGCGCGTTATCCACGGCTATTTCCAAGTGTCTCCCCAAAACTTGTTGCGAAGCGCCTTGCACTTTCGGTTGCCTCTCGATGTATTTGTTCGTCTTATCGATCACAGTTTTCATGTCCACTCCTAGATGTTTCAAGATTTTCCCGGAGAATCCTTCTCGTTGTTCCAACAGAGCCAAAAATAAGTGCTCGGTTTCGACTATTTGTTGCGACGCTTTTTGCGCGTTTTCCGGAGCAGCTACGATGGCTTCCCAGGCTCGTTCGGTAAACTCAGATTGCGAGATTTTCTTTTGCGGTTGTTCTCCTCCTCCATCCGACACGGCGCGCGTGACGACGATTCTTCCGTTTGTATTTTGTCTTGCTGCGTTGATGAGAGGTTTTCTTCTTCTCTTTCCTCTTCCAATATTATAAGTACTCTTAGTATTCACGCCGACGACGTGCCTTTCCCCTTCAGAAGAAGAAGATGATGGAAGATAGAAGTTCGACGACGACGCGTTTGTTTTTATCATCGAGCCTCTTTTTCCTCCTCCTCCTCCTCCTCTTTTGGGCGTCGTCGTCGTTCGAGCATTATTATTACTCCTCCCTGTTGGTCTTCGTTTCGCTGTTGTTCCTAATGCTGATATTGGTTGCGCGCGATGATGATGACACGAAGAAGACAAAACCATCATATTCTTTTCCTAGATTTTTTTTGTGACGGCGGCGGACGAAGAAAAGGAAATTTTTTCACTCTTCTCTTTCTCCCAAAACAACATAACCGCATTATATTTACGCGTCGGGTTACAGACACATACTACTTTAACACGCGTTGATATATATCTTCAACGCACCTAAACGCACGCAGATTACCTACTATTATACCCAGAGAGGATGTCGGCGTTGTCTTTGAGCACTCCGATTGTAACTAACGCCAGAGTTTCCTCCACAAGAAGAACGCGCGTGAGTAGCATAAAAGCCTCGTGCTCTAAATCGCCGTCTATCACGTTGCAGGGTGCGCCGTTGAAGGGCTTGAAAATGGCCACGCAAAGAAACCAATACTCGGTGTTGATGCAAACGCCGCCGTCGAGAGGCAAATTGCAAGTGTAAGTGTTTCGAGTCTTTCTTTGCTGTAGTTCGAATACTCGCTCTTCGTTTCATCGAAAGAATACGACGAGAGTAGCGCACGTCTTTGTCTTCTTCTTCTTGTTTTTGTTCGTTTCTTTTCCCTTTTTGGTCGGAAAAAGCGTGGCGGCGGTCTCTTTTTTTTGCAAAAGACAAGAAGAAGAGAATTGAAATATTGAAAGAAGGAAATAAATAATCCTTTTTGCGGACGACGGACGACGTGTATTATTAAATCTGACCTTTGACGTTTCTTTGTTCTTCTTGTTCTGTATTATTACGTGCACACAGTCAAGCCGCTGGTGTCCCGAAAGCCGCTCCGGGAGAGAAGAAGCAAGTCTTTGGCATCAACTTGCCGGACAACGAAGGGTTGTCCTTTTTGATTCTCGCCTCTGGTTCTCTCGGTTCCGCGTTGGGCTTCGCCGCCTTGCAAGAAGGCGTTTTCCGCATCCCGGGCTTTAAGTTTTCCGCGTGGATGACCGTGTTGACCACGTTCACGTACTTTTTATGCGGTGCTTTGGAAATGAAGCTCACTAAAGACTCTAGAAAAGGTTCTTGGAAGAACTACGGCATCTTGTCCGTCTACACCTACGGCGGCATGGCCTTGACCAACTACGCCTTGTCCTACTTGAACTACGCGACGAGAATCGTCTTTAAGTCTGCCAAGATTATCCCAGTCATGGCATTCTCCGTCATGATCGTCGGCAAGAAGTACAACTGGAAGGAATGGTTGTCTGCCGCCATCTTGGTTGCCGGTATCGTTCTCTTCACCTTGGGTGACGTCGCATCTTCCCCGGCGTTCGCGCCGATTGGCGTTGCGTTGATTGCCGGTGCGTTGTGTGTTGACGCCATCTGCGCCAACTTCGAAGAAAAGAACTTTTTCAGATGTGAAACGCCGTCCACGACGCAAGAGGTCTTGTGCTACGCGTCTTTGATTGGTACCGTCTACGGTTTGATTCCGTTGGTTGCGTCTGGTGGTTTGAACGCCGCGATTGCGCACTCCATGCAATACACGCAAGTCGTCCCGATGATCATGGGCTTCTCCGTCATGGGCTACTCCTCCGTCTCCTTCATTTTGTCCTTGATCAAGTACTTTGGCGCCACGGAAGCTGAAATTGTGAAATCTTTACGTAAGGTTTTGTCCATCGTCATCTCCTTCATGCTCTTCCCGAAAGAGTTGAACTGGAAGTACATCGCCGGTTTTGGCGCCGTCCTCGTCTCCACCGTTTACACTTTCTATTTGAAGGACCAAAAGAACAAGGCCAAAGCGGCTGCCAAAGCCGCCGAAGGGTCTGCTTAATCTAAGAACAACATTTTTTTGAAGAACTACTAATATTGAAATAAAAACCGAATACGATAAAAGATAAAAAGAATTACAGAAGGACTCAATCACGCACGCGCTTACGATAAACCCACACATGAATAAATATAGTTGGTTTAGTAATTTTGTTCGTTTAAAAATTCAAATCAAATGTGTAAATGTATTTTCTCTCGTTTTAAGTTGTTGGTATAACCGTGCTCGGGTATCCAGCGCCCAAAGCGGACGATGTCTTTTTTTATGTTTTTTCTTTCTTTCTCTCTCTCTCTCTCTCTCTCTCTCTCTCTCTCTCTCTTTCATTCCCGCTCTCTTTTCTTCCCTTTTCTCTTTTGATTTTTATTTGATATCGTTTATAACACTACGTCGTTTGAAATGATACGTTCGTGATAATCGTTTGATGTCATGAGGATGCGTTTAAAACTTTACGCATCAAAATCAATCGGAGTAGACTTCCACAACGCCGAGAAGATCAAGGCCGATGCAACTTGTAAAATCGCAATCGGGTAGAAGAGCGACCAAGCCCAGGAACCGTTGGTGACTTCCATGAAGTATCCAATGAAAAAGGTGGACAACAAGGAGCCAATAGCAGCGGCAGTGTTAGTAACGCCCAACATAATCGAGGCATACTTCGGGCTCAAATCTTGGTGGCCGCAGAACAAACCGGTTCTGACCCAGGCGCCCATACCAAAGCAGAAGGCGAGAGCAGACATAACCATAGCAATAGTCGTGTTCGTTACAGCTGCGGCCGGAGTTTTGGAAACGATGAAACCGACGGTGGACAACGCAACCGCACCACCGCCAAAGCAAAGCGTTTGCGACAACTTACGCACGTCCGTTCTGGAAAAACCATTTTTGTTTTCCAAGGAGTCCGTGATCGGGGCAACCAAAGTCGTGACCGCAACGGTAGAAAGGTACGGCAAGATACTAAGGAAGGACGATTTCGCGAGGGAAACGTTCAGCGCGGAGGAAAGGAAACTCGGTAACCAGGCCAACAAACCGTAGGAGAAGTAGTTCCACGTGAAGTGCGCAACCATCAAAGCCCAAAACTCTTTGGATTTAGCAAACTTACCCCATGGGATGTTCAATCCACCGGCAGCCTTCGCGGTTTCTGCCTCTGTTTCCTTCATATCGACGGATTTGTCGTTGGCGTAGCCAAGCCACCACCAGGCACCCCAGGCGAAGCCGAGAAAGCCGAAGAGGTAGAAAACCGCTTGCCAGCCGCCGAGGAACAAAATGATCGGCGGCGCAATGAGCAAACCAAGTAAAGATCCAACGTCCAAACCACCGAAGGTAGCAGTTACGGCTTTAGAGCGCTGCGACGGCGGGATGGTCTTCGCCAAGATGCCAGTCGCGGCGGACGGCGCGACGCCTTCGCCCAAACCGACGAGAAACCTGGACGCGAGCAAAGGAGCCATCCCTAACGTGGCGCACCACGGGGCAATCAACGTACCAAGAGACCACAAAATGACACCATAGAACAAGACGGCTTTACCGCCATACTTGGATGAGAGCCATCCACCCGGAATTTGGGTGAACGCGTAGCCCCAAAAGAACGCGGAGGCGACGAGACCTTTTTGGGTAGCCGTCCAGCCGAAAGATTTTGCCATCGGGACGATAGCGACGGACATGTTGACCTTATCCAAGTTGCACAACACGAACGCGATGAACAAAGCGAACACCATGGCCCATCTTTTCTTGTTCGTACCTTCGCTCATGTCGAATCTTTCGGATTCTGGAATACCAGAAGTATCTTCAGCGATCGAGCCACCGCCCGCTTTGGCGATGACATTTTGTCTCTTGTTGTTGTTGTTGTTGGACGCTTTCGTCGTCGTCGTCGTCGCCGCCACCGAAGCTTCTTTCTCGCGTTTTAAATGAAAAGACGAATCGATAACGCGACTGCTAAACTCTGATGACGTTGCGTTGTTCTTGCTAAGTTGTTGTCTTTTTCTAAACGTTACTTTATTTTGAATCCGACTGCTGGACGACGATGATGATGATCGAGCAGCCGTCTTGTTGGCGCGAATCATCATCGTTTGGTTTGACGTGGAAGCAAACATTGCGCGAGGAGTATGAGAGAGTATAAAGTTTACCACGTGAAGTGTATTAAACCAGTTTCTCGTCAAGTCGTTTACGTCGTCGTCGTCGTCGCTCGTTAAGTGCGGAATAAAGCGTTTGAATAAAAAACCTCGTTTGTTGTTCTTTTTGTTCGTTTGTTGTTTTTCGTTATTCCCTTTTTTTTGTTCGTTTGAAGAGAGGCGGCGGCGGTTTGTGTGCCAAACGACGAAAAAAAGCACTGCAGTAGGCAAGAAGAGAAGAGGGAGAGACGTTTTTTCACCTCTTCACTTCACTCCTCTCTCTCTCTCTTTCTCTCTCTCCCTCTCTCTCTCTCATCATCATCATCATCATCATCTCAAATACTACTACTCATAGTAAAACAGAATAGAAACGAATACTACTACTAATAATAATAGCGAAGAAAGAAAGAAAGAAAAAAAGAAAGATAAAAGAACAAAAAGAAAATGGTAAACTTTCGGCAGATGAAACGCCCGACTCCCGCGCAAGGCTTGAAGGCGATGATTCGTTTCGGCATCGTGTGTTTCTTTTTCGCCATGACGGTGAACTTTATTGCGACGCATTATCACTCGAGATATCCATCCACATCCACATCATCATCATCTGCTTCATTGGCGCGGAGCCATGATGAGTACTCTTCCTCCTCGTATTTTCCGTCCTGGATGTCGTCTTCTTCGCACGGTGATGAGAATGACGAAGAAGAGCACCACGACGACGACGACGACAACGACGCCCATCACCTTCATCATCCTCATCGCCATCGTCGCGACGACAGCGTTGATAACTTTGCCGTCTCTTACGATAACAACAACAACAACAACAACAACAACAACATCGGATGCTCGTCCTCTGCGACGAATAAACGAGTGAAAAGCGAACCGTTAAAAACAGAATATACCGATATGGATGTCGTCATCGTCATGGTGGCTCCCGTATGTACGACGCAACAAGTCGTCGAACGCTTGAACTTTCACTATCACTTTCGGAAGATTTATTTCGTCGTGAAACAGGTGGAAATATGCCCGTATTTACGTTCATTGGCGAAGAATATCATATGTTTGGACGAAAACGAAGTCATACCTGGTGTCACGTATTCCTCGTTATCCGAACGAGGCGAGAAGTTGAAACAGATTGGCCAAAAGGAAGGGTCTAATCGAGTCGGATGGTATTTGCAACAATATCTCAAGTTGGGAGTGGCGTTACACGTGAAAGATTTATCGGAGTATTATTTAGTTTGGGACGCGGATAACATTGCCACGCGTCCGTTAGAGTTAGTGAAAGAGACGACGAAGAGCGAAAACTACGCGGTTCGGTTTTGCGCGAACCCGGTGACGCATAAGAGCACCGGGTATGCAAAGTTTTATAAGCGCATCGTAGGCGATAAGTTGATGAAACCAGGCGGGTACCCTAAAGACCCGAAAGGCGATTCGTTTAACTACGTCTGTGGGTTCATGGTAATGAAAAAAGAATACGTTCGAGAGATGACGAATTATATTACGCATTATTTAAAAACTGGAGCGGATAGTCACTTGTTGCAACACTTGAGAGAGGACGAGAAACGGTTCCCGTGGGACATTCACGCCGTAGCCAACGAGGTTGCCACTGTCGAAGGTGGACACTATTACTTCTCCGAGTACGACACGTATGGATCATGGGTACAGAAAATGCATTCAGACGAACATCAAGTGGATTACTCGAGCGAATATGCTAGAAATCCAACCGTCGCAGTTGCGCCGAGTAGTTTAACCGAAGCCGAGTTTAAAAAGTTGGCGCGCAATCCGAAAAACCCTCTTCCGTACAAGTTTCCTTGTTGCATGAAACACGAGAAGATTTGCGAACGCGCGAGAAAAGCGGCACGATCGAGCGATGGTTTAGTCCACGTTTTAGTATGGGAAGAGCACAAGATGCGATATCGAGGCACGTCCAGTCAGTGCACGGATGCGTTGCCGAGAGAGCTGAAAGAAGCAATGGAGGCGAGCGGCGGCGATGGCGTTAAACCCGATCGTTAGTATCGAAACGATAATAGCAATAGCAGCGAGCGGTTTTTGTGTTCTTGATGAGAAGCGTCGTCGCGTGCGATAATAGATACGATGTGATGTAGTTAGTTTAAAAGTATCAAACAAAGGTTGACGTTTTTTCTTCCTCCCTTTTTCCTGTGCGTGCTTCCTTCTCTTCAGCTTTTTCATTTTGATCAAAATCTTCGCCAAAAGCTTCCGTCCGCTAATTCTTGCTCTTGACTGAAAAAAAAGTCCAGCTGCGCAGACTCGATTTGTGGCTCGGATTTCTTTGTGCGAGAAAAAGAAAAAAAAAGATATCTTTCTCTCTCACATCAGATTACTTTACATTTCTATTATTTATCACACATATACTAAATACATAAAAAAATGGCAACTTCCTCTAGTGCGTTTATCGCGCAACCGAACTTCTTAGCAGCATCCAAGAGAAACGTGTTTACTACGAAGGTGCGTCTTTTGTTTTTTTACAATCGCGAGATGAAGAGATGACGACGAGAGAGAGAGCCACAAGGAGTGGTGATGACGTGCAAAAATAAAAACAAAAATTCATTTTCCCCGCCGCGTTGACATCCGTCGATCGACAACAACAACAACAACAACTCACACGCAAAACCCTTTCTCTCTCTTTTTCACTACAAACAGGCCGCGTCTTCTAAATCTCGCGCTCGAACCGCCGGCGGTCGAGGATCGGTCGTCCAAACCAAAGCGTTTTTCAACTTTGGTGGTAAGAAGAAAGAAGCAGCCGGGCAACCGATGGTGTGCATCGACTGCGGATATATTTACAGAGGTGATTTCAGCGCGTTGCCGAACTCGTACAGATGCCCGACTTGTGGGGTCGGGAAGAACAGATTCAAGGCCGCGATGACGCCGGCGGTTGGTGTCGCGCCACCGAAAAGACAGGCACCGACCTTTAACACCGCGGGCGTCTTAGCCGAAAAGAAGAGAAACAAGGAGGCGTTCCGAGCGAGAAGAGCGGCGGCGGGTAAGTCGAAGAGTCCGAGAGAGTTGGCGAGAGAGAAAATGCTCGAGGAGCAAGCGAAGAAGGACTCCAAGAAAGGAGGTGGTTTCTTCGGTCGCTAATTACTCGTTGTTTTTGTAGTAGGAGAAGAAGAGGAAGATACCGATGACGATGCGACAATTACTTCAGAGAGAGAGAGTGAACGAGAGACAGAAGAGAGTTTTTAATAATATAATAATCCAAATCTTTTTTATAACACCAGACAGACCACTCACTACCTAGGCACCAGTATGCGCAGTATTAATCCAAAACCTTTGCAACGACGCCGGCGCCGACGGTTCTCCCGCCTTCTCGTAACGCAAATCGTAAACCTTGTTCCATGGCAACCGGAGTGATCAATTCAAACGTGCACGTCACGTTGTCACCTGGCATGACCATCTCGACACCTTCTGGTAACGTGATATTCCCGGTAATATCCGCGGTCCTCATGAAGAACTGAGGTCGGTAGTTGGAAAAGAACGGCGTGTGCCTGCCGCCTTCATCTTTCGTCAAGACGTAAATTTCCGCTTCAAATTTCGCGTGCGGAGTAATCGAGCCCGGTTTGCAAAGCAACTGACCTCTCAAAACTTCCTCTCTCTTCACACCTCTCAAGAGTAAACCAGCGTTATCACCCGCTTGCCCTTCGTTCAATTGTTTCTTGAACATTTCTACGCCAGTTACGGTCGTCTTCTTCGTCGGCGCGATACCGACGAGATCGACGTCTTCGCCAACTTTAATCGTCCCTTGTTCTATTCTTCCAGTCGCCACCGTGCCTCTCCCTTGGATAGAGAACACGTCTTCTACGGGCATGGAAAATGGCTTATCCAACGCTCTTTCTGGCGTCGGCACGTACTCGTCGATCTTGTCCATCAATTCTAAAATTTTTTCCTTGCCAATGGCGTCGTTCGTCCCTTTCAACGCGTGCAACGCCGATCCTTTAACGAATGGAATATCATCTCCAGGAAACTTGTAAAACGATAACAACTCTCTCAATTCCATCTCTACCAACTCCACCAACTCTTCGTCGTCCACCATATCGATCTTGTTCAAAAACACGACCAAACTCGGCACTCCGATTTGTCTCGCCAACAAAATATGTTCTCTCGTTTGTGGCATTGGTCCATCCGCCGCAGAGACGACTAAAATAGCCCCGTCCATTTGCGCGGCACCAGTGATCATATTCTTCACGTAATCCGCGTGACCTGGGCAATCCACGTGCGCGTAGTGTCTGTTCTTCGTTTCGTATTCGACGTGAGCGGTGGAGATGGTGATACCTCTCGCTTTCTCCTCCGGCGCTTTATCGATCTGATCGAACGCGACTTCTTGCGCACCGCCAACTTCTGCCATAACTTTCGTAATCGCCGCCGTTAACGTGGTTTTCCCGTGATCGACGTGACCAATCGTCCCTACGTTCAAGTGCGGTTTCGTCCGAGCGTTGATGTCGTACGCTACACCTCTCTTTTGTTGTTGTTGTTGTTGTAGTTGTTGTTGCGTGTTGTAGTTGTTGATGTTATTGTTGTTGTTGACGTTGTTGTTGTTGTTAAACAACAATTTAGAGGAAGCAGAAGAGGAGAAAGAGAAAGAGGTCGTCGCTTGGATACCACCACCACTGCTATAATACCATCGATGCGCTAACGCGTTCGCCCCGCGTCGCATCATCGTGTTGGCGCGCGTTGTCGTCGCCATTATTGTTGTTGTTGTCTGTTGATACAAAACAAAGAGAGCAGATGTGAAGATTTTTATTAGGACGACGACGACGAGCCGTCACAAACACAAACAACAAACACAGACTTCAAATCTTCAAATCTGTCAAATCGAAGAGAAGAGTGAAAAATTTTCAAAAACTACTCTTCTCTCTCTTCTGTTGTCTCTCCTTTTTTCAAAAATTTCATCTTCAAAAACTTCCAAACGCGCTTGTGCTTCTTATTATCACATCATCATCATCATTATCAGGAGAGAGAGAGAGAGTCAGAGAGAGTCAGAGAGAGTCAGAGAGAGTCAGAGAGAGAGTCAGAGAGAGTCAGAGAGAGAGAGAGAGAAAATGCCGCCGAAGAAATTGGAAAAATCATCTGCTGGAGGAAAAAAACGAGAGAGAAACGTGAACGAAGTGGCGAAGAACGCGCCGGCGAAAGTGATGACGACGACGACTTCGGCGTCGAAAAAGGCGAAGATTACGGTAAAGAGTGCGAAGAAAAAGAAGGCGAGTAAAGAAGAAGAAGAAGAAGAAGAAGAAGAAGAGGAGGAAGAGGAGGAGGAGGAGGAGGAGGAAAATGTCGTGATTGATGAAGACAACGAGAATAACAGAGAAGAAGTGCGACGACCGCACTCGTACGTCGGGGTGTCCGATCCACCGGTGTCAAAGATTCTCAAAGAGATTAAAGAAGCCATCAAGGTTTCCAACGAAAAGAATGTGCAAGCGCACATAGGTTTATCGAGTCAGGAGGTGCAACACTTGACGATGGAAGCCGCGCGGTTCTTTCTCTTCCAAATGGAAAAGAACGGCAACGCGCCGATTCCTCGAGCGTTGTACACGGAAGCGATGGCAAAGATCATGAAAGGAAAGAAAGTGAGAAACGTGGCGAGTTACATCTTGCCTCGAGCGCAGTTGCGGTTGATGGACTATCTCGGTTTGGAATTGAAAGAAGTCCAAAGAGTGACCTCGCAAGTGGAACAGAGCAAGAGCAAAAGTGCAGAGACTACGTCGACGACGTCGTTCATTCTTCGTTCGGCGCAGCCAATCGACGCGCGCGTCAAGTTTGTGGACAAGCACATTTCCAAAACGAAAAAAATGTGGAGAGGACTCGTTATCGCGATATCGTCAATCATTCAAGTTAACGGAGGCACGATGGAAGAATCAGCGCTGTTTCGAGCGCTCGGACGATTCGGTATGCGAGCCTCCTATAACGGCAAAGGACCTGGATTAGGAAAATGGTCCAACGATTTTGAGTGCAAGCATTGCGAAATCATACCAAAGCTCGTTTCTCGACGCGTTCTTTTACGAGATAAAATCACCGCGGCTTCTGGAAACGACTTCACTTACCAATACGAACTCGGCGAAGGCGCGTTGGAGCACTTTTCGCAAGAGCACTCCAAACAGTTCGTCAAGGAGATGATGCACTCGTACAAAGAAGAATTGCAGCCGAACATTGGTCCTTGACCCGAGAAAGTGGTGTGGTCATCGTTGTAAAATTTATATCGCAGAAATGAAGAGAGATACTCCCGCATACATCATCCTGTTTTGATGATTCTCGCTTTCTTCGTTTATTGTCGTCACTTTTTAAATAATTGGTTTTATCTAGTATTTATTCTCGAATACGCCCTCGAATACATCAACGACGCAGACATACACACGCACGCGCACGCACACGCACACGCATCATGAATAGCTTCTTCGGCAGTTTGTTCCCTCCTGCTCCTCAGCAACCGGGAGAGAAGATTGACTTCGTGTACATTTCCGAGTGGTTCCTATTCCTTTCCTTCTTCTTCGTGTTTGCGAGTGGATTTATGCACAAGTTTGTGGACGCGAAGGCAATTGCAAAAGCAAACGGTGGGTCGTTTTTAGGCGCGTTCCAGATGACCTGTTTTATTCCTTTGGCGTACGTGTCGTATTATGGAATCAACACGTGGTATTTCAGCGAACACTTTCAATCTTCGCGAACGGCGGAGGAACGTTTGTTTGGTCCAGTTTCTGAAAACGTGAGGAAAATAGGAGAGGTGCAAATAGCGTTTCAGGCGTGGGATTTTGTCATATCTTTGTTTAACTCGGAGTTGAATTCAGTGGAAATGTTGTTGCACCACGCGATGACGGGATTGTTGTGCTACTGGATGTTAACTATACCGTACATGGCGTGGTACGGGGTTTATTTCATGGGCGTTTGCGAGACGTCCTCGTTGCCGTTATCGGTCGTAGATTTCATGCGATTCTTTCCAGATTATAAGGAGAAGTATCCACTCATGAACATGATAAATTCCTTGTCATTTGGCGCGTTTTTTGTATGGTTCCGAATTATCAAATGGATTCAGTTTAGCGCCGGTGCTTGGAGAGATTCGTTGCACGTGTTGAAGATGAAAAAATTGCCCGTGCCGAGAAGCGTCGTCATGGGTGTGTTGGTTCTGAACGTGTTTTTCACGGCTTTGCAAGTCGTCTGGTGTGGCTTACTTCTCAAAGAAGCGAAGAAGATGTTTTTAGGAGGAGAGGACGACAAGAAGAAGGACGAAAAGAAGAAGAAGAAGTGAAGATTAGTGTATATGTACATTGTATAGTTACTTTTTAAGCGTGCGTTAAGTGTAGAAATACATCGCTGCTAGCAACAGAAACAATCACGCGGTTCCGTGTGTTCCTGTATAAATTTCGCTCCAAGAGGTGCGCCATTTCTATCGACCAGATTTGATATCGTCGCTCTCAATACCATAATCGATTCCACTCGTCTCGTTTTCACTTCAACTAATACTAAACCAGTGCTCACTTGCACTTCTGCCTCGTACACCTCTTCCAGCTTCTCGATTTCGGACTTTAACCAATCCGCGCTGATATTTTTCATCATTGTCAATGGTTTGCTGTTTCCAGAAGAGGGATTGTTTCCGTCGTCGTCGTCGTCGTCGTTGTCGTTGAGTGGGGTCGATTCTTTATATCTCACGCGGTCCACTCTAAACTCCAATACTTTCTGTTTGTACAAGATATCTCCTTTACGCCAAACGTCTCGTCCACACATTCCCCCGAGCACAAAAAGCTTCATAAAGACATCAAAACAAATGTTACCGCAATAGTATCCCTGCCCTTTGGCGTATTTTGTTGTCACGTTAGCAAACATTATCGCATAATCTTGGTCGGTGGTAGTCGCGTCATGTGTTACTCTTCGATTTAATTTATTTTCGCGTTCGTTGTTTGTGATGTTTTTTGTTCCATTTCCATTGTAACGAGTAAAACTCGTCAGAAAAACAACGAGATAAGATGTCGGGGGAAACGACGACGACGACGTCGGTGACCGTAAAATGCTTCCCGGGGAAGCTTCAGTTGAATGATTTAGAAATGTTAGGCGGCGTTTTCTCGACTTCAGACGAGTTTAACGGAGAGGAAGACGGAACGCAGCCGTATTTGTTATACGAACACATCGGGTTGCCAAAGTCAAAAATGGTTGCGTTTTCGCACACGTGGACGCCTGAGCACGAGAGAGGGAAGGGAATAGCTAAAGCAATCACGCGTGCGGCGCTAGAGTGGGCGAAAGTGAAAGGATACACAGTGTTACCGACGTGTTCTTATGTCAAGAAGTTCGCCGAGGATAATAAGGACGAGGACTTTGTGAAAGGCGTCGTCAGCGACTTGAAAGGAAGTAGAGTCATTAGCAACAACGTCAAAATGTAACACGACGCGTGTATAAACGATGTAAGGTAGTAGTAGTGGTAGTAATAGTAGTAGTAGTAGTAGTGATACATACCAGTAAGGAATTCGTTTATTATTATCATTATTGTACGCGACACGAGTGCTCCTCGGGCGTGAGAAGCTTGCTCAGATTTTTATCTGCGCGACGGTAAAACGCGTTGTTTGCTCTTTCTCCTTCGTCTTCGTCTTCGTCGTCGCGCGACGCAATGCTCTGATTCAGCGGCGTGTGCGACGCGAACGAAATCTGGCGTATTGGACTCTCGTCCTTCGTCGCATTCGACTGGTCTGAAATGTTGTTATTAATGCTGTTTTGATCTTCCACGTTGTTACTAATGCTGCCGTTCGCGAGTGCGCCGCCCCGCGGTTGTTGTTTCATCGCTCGTCTTCTTTGATGTTGTTGATGCTGCTGCTGCTCTGGACTGAACATGCCTCGATTTCTTCTTTCGCGAGCGATTTCAGCGAGCAAACGATCTCTGCTCAACGTCAACTCCCGTTCGGTCGTTTCGTACACGTCTTTTTGGTGCTTCTTTTCGTTTTCAACTTTTTGGAGTTTCAAAGTCACGTCGCTCAATTTTTTGTTCATCTCGTATTCTCGCTCCTGCATAAACGCAGATTCTCGGAGCAAAGCGTTCTGAACGACCGCTTTCTGCGCTCGCACGTCGTCCAACTCTCGCGTTAGCGAATCGATTGAAACCGATAACATCGCGGCTTGGTCTTCCATCTCCATAGCGCGCATGTTTGCCTCGTCAAACGCTTCTTCCAAATCCTTCGTTCCGTTGAGTTTCTTCGTGAGCCTTTGTATTTCAAGTTCCTTTTCTTTTAGCTGCGTTTCTAATCGGTCGGACAGCTGCGTTTGAGCGGATAACAACTCGTCTTTAGCGCGCAAGGCGAGTTCCATGGCTTTAAACGTATCCAACACTCTGTCGTTTGTGGTTTGGGAGTCACCGGCGCCGTTTTTAGTAGCGCTCGTCCCGTAATACGAGGAAGAAACTGTCGACGAAGCTTCAAAATCGGCTTCTTCATCGTCGCAGTACTCAATGTGACGACGCGTCGCAGAAGGTGGCGTGTTTACACCTCGATTGGTATTCATGTGAATATTTCTGTCGTCGTCGTCTTCGTGATGGTGTTGGTTATCGCGAGCAACGACGTTCGCGTTGCCTAAGACTATCTTACCTATCCCGCCTTTTCCGGACGAGGAGTTCTTGAGCGCACTCAGCGTGGTATTACTAATACCACCGCCACGTTTCTGCCGACACTCTGGCGTCGGTAACAGGTTCAAAAGTGCGTTCATTTTCGTGCACCATTCTTCCTCTCCTCCTTCTTTGAATAAATAACTTTTCTTCTTCTTCTTCTGTTGTTGTTGTTGTTGTTGGTTGTTATTCCTTTTCAAGAACAAATCTTTTCCGTTTTGGAGTTGCACGCGTATTATTATTGCGTCCTCCTCCCCTTTCTCTCCTCCTTTCCTCGATGAAAATTTCTCCAACGCGTCGAAACTCACGATTGACGTCGGTTTCGACGACGAGAGAGACGAAGAAGAGGAGTAAAAAGAAAGCGTTCGTATTTTCTCGTCAACAGAAACGTATCTCTCGTTCCATCTGTTCAACAGTTCACCTTTTTTAAAGAACCAACCCGAGAGTTCTCTGTTCTCACATAACGGGTTGTTGGATTTGTCTTCATCCTCATCTTCATCTTCTTTGTATTCTTTCACCTCCGAAGCGTTCATTTTCTTCGTTATCTGCTGCTGCTGCTGCTGCTCGTTTTCCTTGTTTTGCGCTTTCAACATTTATGCTCCCCCCCTTTTTTTTGTTAACGAACAACGTGTTTTACAAACTAATAAATTTCTTCTGTTCGTTTGTTGTCGCTTGATAGATAAATAAGAGACGAGCTTCAAGCACAACAACAACAACAACGACTGCGGATGCTGGTTGTGTTATTGTTTGTTTAAAACTAAAAACGAATAATCGATGATGCAATTTGCGCGTCGCGGCGCGCAAAACGTGTTTTTAAAATAAAGGGGGGAAGAGCTCTTTTTTAGTTTTTCAAGCGAAACCGATTCGCGATTTTTTCGTCCAACAAAAACAGAGCTCTCAAAAAAAAGGGTCAGTCAACAGCAAACTTAAAAATCAGGGAGAGAAGGCAAAAACATCATCATAAAAAAGAGAGTGAGAGAGATGCCGTACGAGCCAAAGAATGTATTAATCACCGGCGGGGCTGGCTTTATCGCCTCCCACGTGGCCATCCTCTTCGCGAAGAAGTACCCGCACTGCAAGGTGAGCAAAGAAGCGCTCTTCTTCTTGGTCTTCTTCTTCTTCTTTGTCGTCGTTTATGTCGTCGTCTGTGCTGTTTTTATAATTTTTTTCTGTGGACGGCAACGCTCCTCGGTCGTCTCCTTTGCGTCGTTTTGAGGCAAACAGGATCGATAAGATTTTTCACCGCGATGATGATGTGTGTTTCTTTTTCTCTCTTTCTCTCTTTCTTTCTTGATGGAATACAACTGACAACTTATTAAATTTTACTTCTTCTTCGTCGTCGTTCATCAGGTCATCGTTCTCGATAAGCTCGATTATTGCGCCAACGTGAAACACTTGAGCGAACTCTCGCACTTGTTAAATTTTAAGTTTATCATGGGCGATATTCAATCGGCAGATTTAGTCTCGTACATCCTACAAAACGAAAATATCGATACCATCATGCACTTCGCGGCGCAAACGCACGTGGATAACTCGTTCGGGAACTCCTTTGCGTTCACGGAAAACAACATTTTGGGCACGCACGTTTTGTTAGAGTCGTGCAAAACGCTCGGTACCATCAAGAGGTTCTTACACGTCTCCACGGACGAAGTGTACGGGGAAAGCTCGTACGAGTTGAACGCATCGAACACCGAGCACGCGAGTTTACTAGAACCGACGAATCCGTATTCAGCGACGAAGGCGGGTGCAGAAATGCTTGTCATGGCGTACGGACGTTCTTACGACTTGCCGTATCTCATCACGAGAGGAAACAACGTGTACGGGCCGCACCAGTTTCCGGAAAAAGCGATTCCGAAATTTATCATGTTAGCAAAAAGAGGTTTACAAATTCCTTTGCACGGGGACGGGATGGCGACGAGGTCTTACATGCACGTCGCGGATGCCGCGAGCGCGTTTGATAGCATCTTGCACCACGGCGAAGATCGAGGTGTGTATAACATTGGCGCGCAAGAAGAACGAACGGTGCGCTCCGTCGCCGAAGATATTTGCAGTGAATTGAAGTTGAACGCGGACGATATCGTCACGTACGTGAAAGACCGCCAATTTAACGACCGCAGATACTTTATCGATTGCTCGAAGCTCCTCGCTTTGGGATGGAAGCAAGAAAAATCGTGGGAGGACGGTTTGAGAGAAACCATCGCTTGGTACGAGAAGAATGGCGAAAACGATTATTGGGGCAATCTTTCGGCCGCGTTAGTCGCGCACCCTACGGGTGGGCACGTCACGGCGTCGCCGAATGTTTTCGAGGAAATCGCGGGAAGTACGGCCGAGGGAAAAGCCGACGACGCGGCGGAAGCTAACAGACCGGTGTTTTTAATCTACGGTCGAACCGGATGGATCGGCGGTATGCTCGGTCGCCTCTTGGAAGAGCAAGGACATAAGTACTACTACGGCGCGGCGAGATTATACGATAGAAAAGCCGTAGAAGATGACATCGCGCGATGCAAACCTACCCATATTCTGAACGCTGCCGGTATCACTGGTAGACCGAACGTCGATTGGTGCGAATCGCACAAGAAAGAAACGGTTCAAACGAACGTTACCGGTATTTTGACCTTGGTCGATCTCGCGGATAAGAACGGCATCCACGTCACCAACTTCGCCACCGGTTGCATTTATTCCTACGACGAAAAACATCCAATTGGAGGTCCGGGATTTACCGAGGATGATGCGCCAAACTTTGGCGGTTCCTTCTATTCGCACACGAAAGGGATGGTGGAAGACTTGCTCAAAAACTACGACAACCTCTTACAGTTGCGGTTGAGAATGCCCATCGATCACCGATTGGATAATCCGAGAAACTTCATCTTTAAAATTGCAAACTACGACTGCGTCGTCGACGTGCCGAACTCGATGACGGTTTTGGATGAACTCGTTCCGTACGCCATCGATGGCGCGTTGCGAAAGCTTACCGGGATTTACAACTTTACCAACCCAGGAGCAATCTCGCACAACGAAGTTTTGCAACTGTATAAAGATTACTGTTCGCCGAATTACACGTGGAAAAACTTTTCATTAGAAGAGCAAGATAAAATCTTAGCCGCTCCGAGAAGTAACAACGAGTTGTGCGATAAGAAGATTAAATCCGCGTGGCCGCAAATTCTTAACATCAAAGACAGTTTGATTAAATATGTCTTTGAGCCGAACAAACAGAGTGGCGGTAAAGTGAGAGGCGGCGCTAAAGGAGAATGTTAAAGAGCAGCCGCGTGCGTTGTTCTTCTCTGCGAGTTCATCTTGTTAATTAGTTTTGTTAAATCCCGCGTTGAAATAAATATAAAATTCTTTTTACCCACACACCACCCCACAGTGTTGCGCGCACGAGTATCGTGAATCACAAAATACTCCACGCGCGGAGAGGAACGCATCGAAATGGCTACCACCGTAAGTACTGTAACTACTGCTACTCCCACCACCTCCGCGCCAACGATGCACGCTGCCGAGGAGGGCGAAGAAAACGAGGAAGAAGCACTACCGCCGACTCGAAGAAAAAAGTCAATTCATTACATCATGCAGTCGAGGGATAAAGACAACGAATACTTGAAGGAGTTCATACACAGCGATTTATGCGTTGAGTTTCAAGAGAAAGCAGAGTGGAGGTCTTGGGCGTGGAGCAAAAAAACGTCGCAGCTTAAAAAAGAAATCGTTGAGAGTTACGCGGTAGCAAAGAACGTTGATGTTGTTCTGGCAGCCATGCAACGAGCTGGAAGGGAACGGAGTGAAAAAGTTGTCTTCTTCGACATGGCGAGTGGGAAAGGATTTACGTCCATCGTTTTGGCAAAAAAGTTTCCAAGTTCGACGGTACACATGCTTGATAACAATAAAAACATGAACCTCTCTCATTTAGACGCGGTGCCGACCGTACAGTTCAAAAATATTGATCTGTTTTCTGAAGAAGCCGAGAGTTTGATTATGGACGCTCTCATCGAGCACGACGGCTTTGGCGTTATGGTTGGAATGCATTTGTGCGGTAATCTCAGCCGGCGTGCGATTGAAATGTGGACAAACATAATGACAAAAGGTGAAAAGTTGCGCGCAAACTCCTTCAACCTGGGATTGGTTCTTTCTCCGTGCTGTTTGCCTCACAAAGTTAGAGTTCCGAAGAGGAAATATAACGATTTCGGGTACTGGATTCAATCGACGCAAAGACAATTCGGAATTGATGGATACGGTTTATGGGCGACTTCGTTGTATAATCTCGTTTGCTCTCACGTGGGACATACCATGCGCTCAACGCAGAAAAGATTTTTCCGGGATGAGAACTTGTTATCGCCCACGAATTGGTTTATTTTAGTGACTCCAATGGAAGCGAAACGCGACGACATCTGTCAACCGTGCGAGTGATATATGCTTGACGAATGTATTTGTAGCTTGTGCAGCAGCAGTAATAATGATAATAATAATAGTATTAGTATTAGTAGCTCAGTTTAGTTTTGTAGTTCTAGAAGTGATAGAGCAACTTAGCAAAGCACTTTTTAAGAGAGATACCTTTCTTTGTTAACTAGTCGCGTCGTGGCTACCCGGATTGTCAAGACGACAACAGCTATTGCGTAGTACGAAAATAGGCACCACCAAAGAGCATAATAACGCGCTTCTGGATTTAGATATTTGTTGATCGCAAACACGGCGGCCATAAAGGTACTCGTTCCGATGGCTGTCAATCCCGCTAAAAACGAAAGTTGTTTCATTGCAACCATAACTCCGTATAAAGATTTTGACACTATATTTGCTACCGTTGCTGCAAACACTGGAAGCACTACACTTCGCGCGCAAGCGATGACGGAACTGTCTGTTGTGAAACCAGAAGCGCCAAAGTAAAGCAACCAGAAGCATATCGACGCCGAAACGATACCAACCATGTATCCCATCGCTTGAACGATAAGTGCCATTTTTCGAGCGTTTCTACCATCATTTTTCGGCGTAAATGCAATATATTTAGGTAACATTGTTTGTCCAACCTGTACGAGTGGATCTCCGCATAATGCGCAGACTGTGAAAATGTTTCCAGCTATTCTGTGCGCGGCAGAAGCGACGTTTCCGATTGCATTCGCCTGTAAAATAAGAACCACGTATAATGACAAGATGGAGAAACTCAGAAACGTTATGGGAGCAAAAAACTTCATCACAGGTGCACACATTTCCTTCGTTGGGATAATTGACATCGGCGGAGATATCATCTGCGTAGATGGAGCAGGAGGTGGAATGTGAAACAACTTCCGTCTTCTCAGAACTGTGAAAATACAAATGGCGCCAACATATAGCGATGCCGACGTTGCCCACGCAGCTCCAGTTGCACCTTGCTTTAACGTCACAACGGCAACATAATCTAAAATAACATTCGTGATTGCTGCTAACGAAACGCACATGAGCGGTGTTATCGTATCCTCGCGCGCGACGAGAGAAGCGTATCCAGCACCCGTTAAAAATGCCGCCGGCATTGCTAATCCTCGTATTTGAACGTATTTTCTTGCGACCTCCCTCAAAGGTCCAATCTTTTCTACGCCAAGCGATGAAAGCAATGCGTCCGGAAAACATACGAGTAACGCAGCGAGTGTTATCGCGAGCGTGAACGATATAAACATTGCCCCGTACACTTTTCTTTCCATGTCGCGTTTCGGCTCTCTCACTGCCAAACCGTTCGAGACGATGGACGTGACGCCAGCGGTAACGAACATGAACAAGTTCACCGGGTAATCCGTCAAAGGAGTGGCAACACCTAACGCAGCTAAAGAAACAACGGCGTCTGATGCGTATCTACCTACGAAAGCAGTATCTGTCATCGTCAATAAAGGTGAAATAACGTTCGACGCCATAAGTGGGAGGACGAAAAGTATTATGCCTTTGATTTTATCTCGAACGACGAGTGGCGCCGTCGACGGATCCTCTTCTTCTGCACGTATTGCTTCTCCTCCGGCAGCATCATCGCCGTTACCCGACGCGTACGACGCCGCCGAGAAAGTTGTCCCGTGCGCTCTTACTCCGCTACTTTGTCGTTGTCGTCTTCGTCTTCGTCGTTGTCGTTGTCCTTGTTTCTCTCTGTTGTTGTTCGTTACACCAAACCAATCGGAAAAAACTCTTCTGTCGCCGTCACCACCGTTTCCTTTTCCTTCTTCTTCTTCTTCTTCTTTCCACCTCGAGATGGCGGATGGTGCATTTAAAGATCCGCGGCGAATGCTTCTTCTCTTAGACTGCGCAGTCAAGAAGGACGACGATGTTGACGATGAACGCGCCACCAAAAGATTTCTGTTATCCATCTTCTTGATGTGTGTTGTTGTTCTCTCTCTATTTTTGTGAAGGAAGTGCGCGACGAGAAAGCGACTGTCAAAAGCTGTGAAGAAACAAACAGTTAAGGGCGGGTTGATATACATTTTTACATACAAAGTTCTTTATTACACGCTGTTTTGTTACTGTTTTATGTTTAATCGTTTAAACTCTCGCGGCGCTTTTCCATCTCGAATTCACCGCGTATACCTTCGAGTGTTCCACGACGCCCGCGTCGCCATTTTCAACAACCTCAGCATCGAGACATAAAAGTGGCTCAGTTTTAGAGTCATCACACAACTCACGATACATGTCCTCTTCGTCGTCGTCGTCCGCGAAAATTCGAGTAACTGCGACATAAATGGAAAATAACACCAACGAAATCAAGGATACGGAGATAAAGCACGTCAACGCGCGCTCGCGTCGCATTTTGCGTTCCCGGTAACGTCTGTATTGCACCGTCGTCGGCGGCGGTTTTGGCTTTTCACCAAGTCTGCTGCTGCTTCCGTCCTCTAAACTACCAAAGAATCCATCCACGACGGTTTGGAAATCCTTCATAAGTGCTACGTCGGCGTCCATACCATCATCGTTTGAAGAGGAGGAGGAAGAGGAGAAGAAGACGAAAGGTTGCGAGCGTGAATACCTGTCGCCTTCGCCAAGCGACGATAAGGTTTCAAATCCAACGTTATCATTGATGATATCGCTGTTACCGTCTTCTTCTTCAACGAAAGAAATCAAAGGGACTCGAAAGACGCGGCTGGAAAAGTAAGTCGGTTGCTGCGAGAGATAGTTTTGACGCGCCGAACCGAGGAAAGAAGCGTCTGAAGTCTCGTCTTGACCAAACAATGACGAAGAGGAGGAGAAAGTGGAATCATCCATCCCATCTCCAAAGAAAGAGCGCATCATCATACCCGGAATAGAAATATCCAAATTTTCATTCGCATTCGTCGTCATTCCGTTCCCGGCTGGACCTTCGCACGCAATCATTTCTGGCATCGCTCCTTCTTCTCCCTCTTTTCCTTCTCCTTTTGCCTCTTCGGTGCTTCCTTCTTCAGCGTAGGATGACGAGGCCATCATCGTTCGCGCATCGTCGCCTTCTTCTTGAACCTGTGATCGGTGAGTGAAAGAGAAAAGGAGAATAAAAGTCAGTACATTTTTGATTCGATTCGTAAACAACTTGGATTTTCTTTTTTGGGCCAACACTCTCTTCTGCATCCCCGAGGGGAGAAAAGAAAACAGAATACCGTGCCGTGACGCGGGATTCGCAAAGGACTATAGCGGGCACATCGCGAACGAGAATTCCGGACGAAAAGAGACTAAACACAACACGCACCATTTCTTCGCTGCTTTCGAAATCAAACCCGGCGCCGTCGCACACGCACGACTTGTACACGCCGCCTTGCCACGTCTTACACAGAGATTTATTCTCGTTGAGTTTCCCTTCCCCGCAATTCTTTTCGCAGTTTTCCAGGAATCCAACGCACTGGTCGTCCTCCGCGGAAGCGTGAAAGAATGGAGGCGAGGAGGACACCATTGCGAGGACAAAAACGGCGAGGACAAAATGCAGTCTCATGATCTGCGCTTTTATATTCGCAAGCAAAAAAAACGCGTTTAAAGTGTACAAACTTTTGAAGTATCGAAAGAGAAGAATGACGAAAGCGTCAGCAAGAGTTTGTTTTATCTTTTTGATATTTTTATTTCTTCTCTCAAATGCAGCTAATTAAGGATACAACGGCAGGGCGACTGTTTCGTTACATTTGACGAAAATACTCTGGATGTTGCCCCATCGTCGAGGGATGTGCTTTACCGCACCTTCTATGGCAACGACTGTGTTTTCCACGACGTCTTCTACGCTCATCGCGGATGTACCCGTTTTCACGCGAACGCACGTCCCGCTACTCAAACTCAAATACGTCGCCGACGTCTTGCTTCGAATTTCCTTGGCCCAGTCCTTCTTTGTCAAATCGACCGGAATCGGTTGTCGCTTCTTCTTGAAAAACGTCTTACCGAGCAGTTTAGGTAACACTGGAATCACTCTCTCGTCTGCTAAGAATAAATCGTACGAATCGCACAGCTTTCTCTTCGCCTCGTGCGGTTTGTAGTTGTTTCGCAACTTGCTCACTCCTAAAACTTTCGCTATTCCCGCTTTGTCCTCTCCCATGGACTCGACCTTTAATTTTGCCTCTTTGTGTCCTTTACCGTCGTTATCTTTTACAATCAAGCACAACTCTGCGGTTTCTAAGTTAACCATAGAATGTGGAATGCGAATGGCTTTCATTTTCGCGTTGCTCTTCGCGCTTCCAACCGGTTGCGTTCGCAAAGAGATGAGAACGCTGTACGCATCGTCGCCTTCGTCTTCAAACAA
>JACLAA010007256.1_pt1 | contig 40560 bp, 50 predicted proteins | sample 8027891 | NCBI WGS metagenome assembly JACLAA01 (sample SAMN15724900, study PRJNA655200) | protist metagenome | isolation source: fluorescence activated cell sorting (FACS) single amplified genomes of... | place: Spain: Blaines Bay Microbial Observatory, Mediterranean Sea | collected 2016-01-19 | reverse complement strand
ATAAAAAATTAAATGTTAAAATATTTCAAGAGTATGTTGTTCAATAAATTTTCTTACTATAAAATGACTTTTTTTAGTAAGGTTATTGCAAATCTTATTTATTAATTCGTACTAATATCCTAAGATATAGAATATAATACTAGTTAAAATAACAAATATTAGTATTTGTATCTTAGTAATTAATAAAAATTGAACTATGTTCACGTTAAAGATCTTAGTTTACACGGTTGTAATTTTCTTTATTTCTCTTTTCACTTTTGGTTTTCTTTCGAACGACCCATCTAGAAACCCTAACAGAAAAGATCTAGAATAATTGTAAAAAAAAAATAATCCCCATATATTTAGGTGGGGATTATTTTTTTTGTTTCCTTATAAATTAAAGATCAATGTATCGACACAAACTTGCTTTCAATGTTTTATTAATTAACCCTGTTGTACCTGTAATTTTGCCGCTTCAGAAATAATCGGTATTCTCGGAAATCTACCATAAGCTATTAATAGTGATGAATAAGCTATTAATAGAACCATACCTAAGAATAAAAAGTTTGCGAATATTACACCCAACATACTTTCTCTTAATACTACAGGCAAAAAGGTAAAAATAACACCGGAACACGAGCAAACAATATTTAATAGAATTGCTTGTATTACATTAAATCGAACAAATTTTGTTAACGGTACTGAACCTCGTGAACATACAATAAAAACCCAAACCATAAAGATGAAAATGAGTAGGTTATTATCAGTATAAAAGGTTGAGACCTTTACTAGATGATTTAAGTAAAAACTTCTAAGCGTGATACTTTCTGTACTTAAAAACACTTTTGGACCAAAATACGACGCTACTTCTACAAATGGAAAAATAAAAGCACAAATGGATAGGCCACGTTCCGCAAAAGGGATTAGAGGTCGTAAATAAGGTGTTAAAGCTTCAAAAAAATTTTTCATTTTTACATGAAGATTGTAAATATTATCACTAATAAACGATTACAAACGACGCTTTAGTCGTGCTGACTTACCTGTTCTTTCTCTTAGATAATAAAGCTTAGATCTTCGTACGATTGAATTGCTAAGAACCTCAATACTTTTAATCCAAGGCGAATTTAATAAAAAGACTTTTTCAGTACCTCCCCCTTGAAACATTTTTCGTACCGTAATTGTCGAATCAATTTTAGTAGAAGATAAGTGTTTAGAGATAACAATACCTTCAAATGCTTGTATACGCTCTTTTTCTTTTTTTTCTCCTTCCGCGGTTTCTTTAGGCAACTCTAAATAAATTACTACTTTTACTTTGTCTCCTAAAGATATTTCGGGAATATTGGAATTTTTATAAAAAATATCCAAATCTAAAGCATTGTTTTGTAAAACTGACATTATTTATATTTATTTTTTGTATTTTTTACCGCACCTTAATTAATGTATAAGATTAACATATAAACGATATTACGTAAACAATATGTTGCTGTCGTTATTTAATACATAAATTATACAGATATTGGTCCAGTTAGTACAAAACTAACCGAAGAAAGTCCTGAAATAAGCCCTGCTTCTTTCATCCCAATTGGGATGAAAGGATCTGCTAAAATTATACCCTTTCGCCAAAACATAAAAGGAGGTTTTTATAAAGTTTGGAATTATTTTTATTAATTGTATTTGGAAGCGCTAATAACATTGCCAGATTCGGCCCATGCCTTTAACTGATCAATTTCTTTACTTTTTGTTCGTGCTAATGGTACAAGATTCTGTATCGAAACTAATATGTCTTCATTATTAAATTCTCGATTTTGGTTAAAGCCAAGTCTCATTGCTTCTATAACAACCTGTTCAATTTCCGCTCCTGAGAATTCTTTACTAAGTTGGCCTAACAATGAAACTTGAAAATTTTGTATTGAATCTGGTCTGTATTTTTTTAGGTGAACTTCAAATATTGCTTCTCGTTCTTCGCGAGTAGGTAAATTTAAGAAAAACATTTCATCAAAACGTCCTTTTCTTAAAATTTCTGGTGGTATCCACTCAATATTATTTGCCGTTGCTACAACAAAAACAGGTGACGTTTTTTCTGATAACCAAGTTATAAAAGTAGCCAATACACGACTTGTCGTCCCGCTATCGCCACTACTTTGGGCTCCTGCAAATGCTTTATCGATTTCATCAACCCATAAAACACAGGGAGAAAGCGCTTCAGCGATTTCAATCATTTTTCTAACTCTTTGTTCGGATTGTCCAATTAACGAAGCAAAAAGTCGACCAAAATCTAATCTTAATAAAGGTAACTGCCATTCATGTGCAATAATTTTCGCCGCCACAGATTTACCAGTTCCTTGGACACCAACTAAAAGTAAGCCTTTAGGATAGGGCAAACCGTATTGTATTGCTTCTTGCGAAAATGCCTTTGAGCGTAGGTCGAGCCAATTTTTGAAATTATCTAATCCACCCAAATCTGAAATACTTTTATCATTTAAACAAAATTCTAGTAATTGCGTTTGTTGAATAATTTGTTTCTTTTCTTGCAATATTAAATTAGGGCTGGAATCGTCAATTTCGCCATATTTAGCAATTACTTTCGATAAAACCCGTCTAATTCTTTCAAGAGACAAGCCTTGGCATGCTGTTGCTATATTCGTTACGGTTGCCGGTTCAATCTTTTGTTGCAGTGAGGATATTAAGCGATTTAACTCTTCTAAGATTTCTGAATAACTTGGTAAGGGAAATTCTAGAAGTGTTACAAATTCCTTTAAAGAATCTGGAATATTAATTTCTGATGAAACTATTATTATATTTTTTGGTTGTGTCTTTAAACTGCGGCTTAAATTCTTTAGTTTTCTTACAACAGAAAAATCTTTAAGAAAGTTATCATAATCTTTGAGGACGAACAAAGATGCAGTTTCAGGGGTTAATTTATCTATTAAATCAAGAGCTTCGAGTGGATTTCGTGCAGCGAAACCCGTATCATTAGGATTACCTTGATAACCATCAACAAAATCCCATGAATAATATGTTCGAGCTACATATTTTTTTGCACAATACTTTACGAGGTATTCAATTCGTTCTTCTTCATTAGTAGAAATGTAAATGATTGGATACCGTGCTTTTAATAAAAGGACAAATTCATTTAAAAAATTCATTCTTAAGGAAATTTTAGATCGTAAACCGTTTTTAATAAATAAGATTTTAAGAATATTATCCTACGGAGCCTTCTAATTTAAGGCTAAGTAAGCGATCCGCCTCTGAAGCAAATTCCAAAGGTAATTCGTTAAAAACTTCTTTGCAAAAACCATTAACCATTAACGAAATAGCTTCTTCAGTTTCAATTCCACGTTGTAATAAATAGAATAATTGTTCCTCAGCAATACGGGATGTTGATGCTTCATGCTCAATTTTTGTATAACTATTTTGTGCTTCAATATATGGAAAAGTATAGGCACTTGAGGTTTTACCAATTAATAAAGAATCACATTGTGAATAATTTTGAGTTTTTGAGGCCTTAGGCCCAACTTTAACTAATCCGCGATAGGAATTTCTAGATTCACCAGCAGAAATCCCTTTGGATATAATTCTACTTCTTGTTCCAGGTGCTAAATGCAACATTTTGGTTCCGGTATCCGCTTGTTGCTTATTACTTGTTAAAGCAACAGAAAAGAATTCACCAACAGCGTTTTCACCAGATAATATACAACTTGGGTATTTCCAAGTAATAGAAGATCCAGTTTCAACTTGTGTCCAGGATATTCTTGAATTTTTACCTGCACACATTCCTCGCTTTGTTACAAAATTATAAACTCCACCAATTCCATTTTCATCCCCCGCATACCAATTCTGAACAGTTGAATATTTTATTGTAGCATCTTCTAATGCTACAAGTTCCACAACAGCAGCGTGGAGCTGATTACTACTAAATTGTGGTGCAGTACAACCTTCTAAGTAGTTTACTGAACTTCTTTCTTCAGCGATAATTAGAGTTCTTTCAAATTGACCGGATTCCTCGTTATTTATCCTAAAATAGGTTGACAGCTCCATAGGGCATTTTACATCTTTTGGGATATAACAAAAGGAACCGTCACTAAAAACTGCAGAATTTAATGCAGAAAAATAATTATCGCCTACTGGAACAACACCGGCTAGATATTTTTCAACTAAATGTGGATACAATTTAATTGCTTCAGTAATTGAACAAAAAATAACTCCTGCTTTTTGAAGTTGTTTTTTAAATGTAGTTCCTATCGAAACACTATCAAAAACCGCATCAACTGCGACATTAGTAAGCATTTTTTGTTCATTTAAAGAAATGCCTAATTTTTCAAATGTTTTTAATAATTCTGGGTCGGCATCGTCTAAACTACCCAACTTTTTCTTTGTTTTAGGCACTGAATAGTACTGAATGCCGTCATAGTCGATTTCTGGAATATTCAGATAAGCCCATGAAGGGCTTTTCATTTTTTTCCAACTAGTAAAAGCTTTGCCACGAAATTTTTTTAAAAATTCCGGTTCATCCTTTTTTAAGCTTATTTTTTCTACAATCTCCTTACTTAAGCCTTTTTCAAATTCTTCGGTTTCAAGATCAGTTGTGAAACCGTATTTGTAAGGAGTGGTAACAATATCATCTAAAATAGCCTCGGATTCACTTGGTTGATTTTTTGCCATTATAAATGTTAAACATAGATCATTAAAGAATTCCAGGTCAGTGAAATACTATATTGTAATTATACTTTATTTATATTTAAAGAATTTAAACTATAAAGGGGGAAATCTTAGATTTATTTTGGGGTTAAAAAAGTGCAAAACTATCTTATAGTTTTTTCTAAGTTTAAGCTGTAGGTTAGTTTATAAACTCATGCTTGAAAAAACATCAATTAAAAAGGTAAGTAAACTAAACCCTAAAAGTGGAGATAAATCAAAACCTAAAAGAGGCGGAATAATTCCTCGAAAAAGTCTTAAATAGGGGTCTGTCATTTTTCCTAAGGAAGAAAACGGTTGAGTATAAAAATTTATGTTTGGGAACCACGTTAAATAAACTCTTAAAGTTAAGGCTACGATATAAAATTTCAAAAAACCGGCAAGACCTTTGCAAAGTGTAATTATTAATATGTCCATTTCTAAATTTTTTAAGGATAATTAAAATCGTTGAGGCGGGTATCTAGAATAATATCATTATATTAAATTCTTCTACAGCTAAATTTATTAGAGCTAGTGAAGAGACTTGAACTCATAACCGACTGATTACAAATCAGTTGCTCTACCAATTGAGCTACACCAGCTTCATAAGATTTAAACTTACATCGTTAATTATATCAAACCTTTCTCGGTTAGGAAAGTATAATTTTTATAAAATCTTTACCGTATTGCTTTTTTAGGCAGTAAATACTATATTACATAAATAAATAATAGACATAATACGAAATATGGCTAAAAGCAAAGGGGCTCGAATTCGTGTTACTTTAGAGCACAAATGTGAGCAAGGAGTATATCGTTATCATACATCGAAAAATCGTCGAAATACTACCGAAAGATTAGAACTAAAAAAATATTCTCCGGTAACAAAAAAACACGAATTATTTAAAGAAATTAAATAAAAAATTTTGTAAGAAAAATCGGTAATGGTAGAAAATTCAATAGAAAACGAAACAAACGTATCAGTTAATTTTGATGCGATTACATATAAAGATATTAAAATTTTAACGAACTATCTTAGTGAGCAAGGAAAAATTCTTCCACGACGTGTTACAGGTTTAAGTTCGAAGCAACAAAAAAAAGTAACAAAGCTAATTAAAACCGCTCGAATAGCTGCTTTATTACCTTTTGTAATAGGTAAAAGTTAGATTAAAAACACCTAATGCGTTCGTTAATGAAGCTTTATGCTATAATTATTTCAAAATCCAACTTAAGGTAAAAAGTTAAATTTATGACACCTTCATTAAGTGCTTTTCTAAGTAGTATATTTTTAGCTGTTGTTATTGTTATTGTTCCGATTTCAGCTGCTCTAGTATTCGTAAGCTCTTCAGATAAAATTATTCGTAGTTAATAATAAAAAAAGACACCAAAACAAAATATTGAAAATTTGTTTTGGTGTCTTTTTTTCGTTTTAGAATTTTTAGAAGTTCATTTCAGCAGCCTGAACTTTTTCAAACTGTTTCTTTTTAAGTACTAGTAGAATTTGAGCTACAGTAACTGTAAAGAAGAATACGATCATTCCTTTAACACGATTAGGGTTTTGTAAAACGATTTCAGTTTCTTCTTGACCAAATCCACCAACGTTAGGGTTTAACGTTAAAGCTTGATCTACTTTTACTGTGTCTTTTTCTTTTACATCTAGAACAAGTCCTGCTGGAATAGTCTGACTAACTTCACCATTTGCTGATGCAATTACAAGAGTTTTTGTCCCTTTATCCGCAGGTGTAATAGAAGTAATTTGTCCGGCTACAGTAGAAGTATATGCGTTATTATTACTCTTTTCACCGGTCGGGTAAACTTGTCCTCTACCACGGTTACCGCCTACATAAACAGGGTAGTTTAAGAAGTTAACATCTTTGTCTTGTGCTGGGTCTGGAGATAGAACAGGGAATACAACGTCTCTAAGTACACCTTTTTTATCACCTGCAATTGGACCAACAACTAAGATATTAGGTCTCTCTTTACTGTATGGCTGAACGAAAATACCTTTAGTTTTTGCTTTAAGTTCGTCAGTAAGACGTTCTTTTGGTGCAAGCTTAAAACCTTCAGGTAAAATAAGTACACAACCCACGTTAAGAGTAGCTTTTGTACCACCAGCACTAATTTGCTTTACTGATGTATCGTAAGGAATACTTACAACTGCTTCAAAAACAGTATCAGGTAAAACAGCTTGTGGTACTTCAACCTCAACCGGTTTTTGGGCAAGGTGACAGTTAGCACAAACAATTCTTCCTGTTGCTTCACGAGGATTCTGGTATGCGTTTTGAGCAAAAACAGGGTATGCGTACGACACTTTTGGTAAAAAGATTGTTCCTACGATCCCTAAAATTACAAAAACGGATTTGAACTTCTTGATTGCTTGAATCATTTAAGTAAATTTTTTTTTAATTTTAGTACACTATAATATTATACACTCAAATTTTCAGTAAATGTTCCTTTTATAATCAAGAAAATCTATTTTTTAAGTAAAATTACAAAGCCAGAGCCTCCCAGATATAAACTTAATAGCGCAGTTGATAATAGTATCTGTGTAACTGGGTCTGTTGACGGAGTTATTATAGCAGCTACAATTGTACATATTACTATTACGTATTTCCATGCCGATAACATTTTTTCCCCCGTAACAATTCCTAATAGGCCAAGTACTACCTGAACTGCGGGAACTTGAAAAGCAAGACCGGTCGCAAAAAGTAAAACGGCAATAAAATCAAAATATTGGTCAAATGACCAAAAAGGTTCAACAACGTCTGAACCATATGAAATAAAAAATCGTAATGCGGCAGGAACCAAGAAAAAATAAGAAAAAATTAATCCAACTAGAAATAGAACACCTGAACCAAAACTAACAGGTAAAATAATGTCCCTTTCATTTTTAGTTAATCCCGGAATTAAATACAAAAGTAATTGATAAAGAATTAAAGGACTACTAATTAAAATTCCGCAAAAAACTGCGATTTTTACGGACGCAAAAAAATATTCACCTGGAGCAAATTGGAGAAATTTTACCCCTAAAGCAGGAGCTTGAAAGATTCGTACAATTTCTTTAACATCCGTAAAACATAAAATTGTCGCAAAAAGGAAAAATAAAAGGCAAAAAACAAGTCGCTGACTAAATTCCTCAATATGTTCGGATAAAGCCATTTCGTCATCGACAATTGCGCTCATTGTTATAAAAGTACTTGAAATTGGCTTTTTTTTCTTTAAAAAAGTTTGAAGCATTATTGGGTATTTATTTTAACAAAATTTTTAGTCGAATAAGAATTATGATACCTTTTCTTCTGAAGGTTTATCTACAATTATACATTCAGTTGTTAAAACCATACTAGCTATTGAAGCAGCATTTTGTAAGGTCGAACGTGTCACCTTTGCTGGATCAATTATTCCAATATCAAACATATTAACCAATTCATTTGTTGCTGCATTATATCCGACTTCGAAATCCGCTTCTTTAACGCGTTCAAAAATTACGGCACCATTTTGGCCGGCGTTTGAAGCAATTTTCTTTAAGGGTGCACTAAGTGCTTTTTCAACAATTAAAGCTCCAATAAGTTCATCCTCGAGTAAATTATCTTTAGCCCAATCAAAAAGTTCTTCAGAAATGTGAGCTAACGTTGTCCCACCCCCAGGCACAATCCCTTCTTCTACTGCTGCTTTTGTAGCATTAACAGCATCTTCAAGTCTTAACTTACGATCTTTCATTTCGGTTTCAGTAGCAGCACCAACTTTAATTACGGCAACACCACCACTTAATTTTGCTAGTCTTTCTTGAATTTTTTCTTTTTCATATGTAGAATCACTTGTTTCGAGTTGTCTTCGTAATTGTTCACAACGTGCAAGAACTTCTCGTTTGTTTGCATCTGAAATAATAGTAGTCGAATCTTTTCCGATTATAATTCGACGTGCACGACCTAAAGACTCTAATTCCATATTTTGTAAACTATAGCCGGCATCCGAGCTAATAACTTGGCCTCCTGTTAAAATTGCTAAATCGGATAGCAATGCTTTACGACGATCTCCAAATCCAGGCGCTCTAACTGCAACAACATTTAATATACCTCTTATTTTATTCACAATCAGAGTAGCTAAAGCCTCTTTTTGCACGTTGTCACTTACGATTAATAACGGTTGGTTTGTTTTTGAGATTAACTCTAACGTTGGAAGTAAATCTTGTTTAACTAATGTAATTTTTTTGTCGGTTAGTAGTATGTATGCATTCTCTAGTACAGCTTCCATTCTTTCTTGATTGGTTACAAAATAACCCGAGATGAAACCCCTATCAAATCCCATACCCTCTGTTATTTCTAATTCATTTACTGTAGATTTTCCCTCTTCAAGAGAAATAAGCCCTTCTCGACCAACTTTATCAATCGCACTGGCAATAAGTGAACCAACTTCGATATCATTACCCGCGGAAATTGTTGCTACTTTTGTAATATCTGAAAGATTTTCAATTGGCCTCGCATAGTCGGTAATTTTACTAACAACAAATTGTGTTGCTTTTTCAATTCCACGCTTTAAAACAATTGGATTTGCCCCCGCGGCGACATTTCGCATACCTTGTTTGATAATCGCATAAGCTAGAACAGTTGCTGTTGTTGTACCATCTCCAGCAACATCATTCGTTTTGGATGCTGCTTGCCTAATTAAACAGACACCAGTATTCTCAAGATTATCTGTTAGATTAATTTCTTTTGCAATGGTTACACCATCATTAACAATTTGGGGAGTTCCAAATTTTTTCCCTAAAACAACGTTTCTGCCCTTTGGCCCTAAAGTAATTGATACGGCTTCCGCTAAAATATCCATCCCCTTTTCTAAGGCTTTTCTTGCAGATTCTTGATAAAGAATTGTTTTTGCAGGCATATTATTTTCTTTAATGAATTTATAAAATGACTCTTTTTGTAAATAAAGTTTCTACTTTTTCTGTAAATGGAATCTAGCATGTATAAATGGCTCAGGCTGGACTTGAACCTGCGACCTTGGGCTTATGAGTCCCCTGCTCTAACCAACTGAGCTACTGAGCCTTTATTTATATAGTATAAAACATATCAAACAGCTTTCTTTTTTGCAAATTTAATTAATTGGCAAAACATTTAACCAGTAATTAAAATTATTCATCTAGAAACATAAATATTGTAAGTTACAATCTATTTTTGATTATAATGGGTCACCTGGGACTCGAACCCAGAACTATTCGGTTAAAAGCCGAGTACTCTACCATTGAGTTAGTGACCCGTTTGAACTTATTATACAAAATAATATTTAAAATTACGATACCTAAAGTTGCCTCTATTATATAAGTTAAATACATTTGTGGTAGTATATAGCAATATTGTAATTTATTTTGTACGGTTTGAACGAGAATAACAACCCCCTAAAAGTTACACTAATAATACTATCTCGAATTTTTACATCGATAAAAACTTAGTGTTAAAATGAGTAAATATAAAAATAATGTTAACCATTTGTTTAATATAACGGACCCAAAATAGTATAAGACTATGTTAGAAGCCATTTTTCAAAACACCTCGCAGCAAGTATTATCAAACTATAAGCTTCAAGTAAATCAAATTAATTCCTTAGAAAATAATTTTAAAAGATTTACAGATTCCGAATTAAAGAATAAAACAGACGAATTAAAACAACGTATTTTAAAAGGAGAAACAAAGTCTTCTCTTATACCGGAAGCCTTCGCATTAGTTCGGGAAGCGAGCAGGCGGGTTCTCGGGCTTCGGCATTTTGATGTTCAACTAATTGGCGGGTTAGTTTTAAATGACGGCAAAATCGCGGAAATGAAAACGGGAGAAGGTAAAACTTTAGTGGCGTTATTACCTACCTTTTTAAATGCATTATATGGGAAAGGCACCCATGTAATTACGGTAAATGACTATCTGGCCAGGCGAGATGCTGAATACGTAGGCCAAGTTCATCGATTTTTAGGTTTGACTGTAGGTTTAATTCAAGAAAATATGGAACCTGCGGAACGAAAGGCAAATTATAATTGCGATGTTGTCTACGTAACTAATAATGAACTAGGTTTCGACTATTTGCGTGATAACATGGCTTATAGTATTGAAGAGGTTGTTCAAAGGCCGTTTTTTTATTGCGTAATCGATGAAGTTGATTCAATATTAATTGACGAAGCTAGGACCCCACTAATAATTTCTGGGGCCGCTAAAACATCTACTGAGAAATATTTACAAACAACAAAATTAGTGGAAACGTTAAAGCGAGATATTCATTACAATGTAGACGAAAAAACCCAAAATGTTACCCTAAATAACGAAGGCGTATCCTTTTGTGAACAAGCTTTAGGAATTATTGATTTATACAGCCCAGACGAACCTTGGATTTTTTATGTTTTAAATTCAATTAAAGCGAAAGAATTATTTCAAAAAAATAAAAATTATATTGTTAATGAAAATGATGAAATAATTATCGTGGACGAATTTACTGGACGCACAATGGCAGGGCGACGTTGGAGTGATGGTTTACATCAAGCAGTAGAAGCGAAAGAAAGTTTGCCAATTCAAGATGAAAGCCAAACTCTTGCTTCGATTAGTTATCAAAATCTATTTCTGCTCTATGAACAATTATCTGGGATGACCGGCACAGCAAAAACTGAGGAAGCCGAATTTGAAAAGATATACAACTTAACGGTTGTTTCTGTACCTACCAATAAATCAATTCGAAGAAAGGACCTGACTGATTTGATTTATAAAAATCAATATATAAAATGGCGATGCATTGCACAGGAATGTTTAGAAATGTACAACATCGGCCGGCCTGTATTGATTGGAACGACAACAATTGAAAAATCCGAATTATTAGCTGCTTTGCTTAGCCAATACAAAATTCCGTATAGGCTTTTAAATGCTCGTCCCGAAAATGTTGAAAGTGAATCAGAGATTGTCGCGCAGGCGGGATGTAAAAATGCTGTTACAATTGCAACTAATATGGCCGGTCGAGGAACCGATATTTTATTAGGCGGAAATTCTGCGTTTTTAACCACTAATTTAATAAAAGAACTTTTTGAAGACACGCCTACTTTGGAAACAAACAAAATCATTCAAAGTTTAAATTTAGAGGAACAAAGTTTACTTGAAAAAATTAAATTAAATTATAAAGATTTTTTAAAAAAACCTTTAGAGGAATTGAAAAAAAGTACAGACCCTGAAGCGGCATTGTTTTGTAAGATATATGATTCCATTCTTGCAAATCAGAAATTATTTGTAAACGAAACGGGAAATGCTATTAAAGAACTTGGCGGGCTCCACGTTATTGGAACTGAACGGCATGAGTCTAGGAGAGTTGACAATCAACTTCGAGGTAGGTCTGGTCGTCAAGGCGATCCAGGATCTTCCCGTTTTTTCTTATCTTTAGAAGATAAACTATTACGTATTTTTGGGGGAGAAAAAATTTTGGATATTATGCAAAATATTGGTTTCCAAGATGATACTCCAATCCAATCAGGGCTTTTAAATAAAAGTTTGGAATCTGCACAAAAAAAGGTTGAAGCTTTTTATTTTGATACTAGGAAACAACTTTTTGAATACGACCAAGCATTAAATATACAAAGAAATAGTGTTTATACAGAACGACGCCGTCTTTTTGAACAGAAAAGTGTTAGGGATTGGTTAATTGATTATGCAGAAAGAAGTTGTGATGATTTATACAATCGATTTAAAATCGTTGAAGACCCAAATACACGAAATACCCTTAACTTAAAATTGCAAAATTTATTAGGTACCCCTTTTTCAAACTACTTGGCGACTGAAAGCACAAATGCAGATGATTTACTAGTTTTACAACAACAAATTGAAATTACATATGATCTTAAAGAAACCGAAATTGAGTTAATTGAAAATGGTTTACTGCGAGAATTAGAAAAATCTTTTATTCTTCAACAAATTGATAATGCATGGACTGAACATTTACAAAAAATTGCCTTTTTACGCGATTCGATAAGATGGATAGCTTATGGCCAAAAAAATCCGTTAACAGAATACAAAAAAGAAGCTTTTAATTACTTTAATGTAATGCTTGCGAAAATAAGACATAGGGTAGTTTACTTTGTACTTCGTTCTAAAATTATTCTTTTATAATCGGTACTTTTTTGATTAAGAAAAAATGGATGCAAAACATAAAATCAAAAAAATTTTATATCAGCAAAAATTTATTTTTGCTGATATAAAATTCTATTATTTTCTAGATGCCAAACTGGTTACCACGTCTGTATTGTAAATAAGCCGCTACAAATAGCCCTAGAATCGTTACTGGCACAAGGCCAAGTACAATACCTGAAAGTAGTACTTCAACCATAAATTTATTAATTTCTTTAATTTAATTGTAATTAAGTATAGTTCGAATTTTATGCAACTTCGGAAAAAAGACTACTTTCTCGAATATCGCCAGCCTCAATTGTTACCAGATCCGATTTTGTTAGAATCGCATCACCAGAGTTAAACATTCTATTAGCATGTCTCATACGGGCGGTATCAATTGCATTACTAATTGTCCGAGCATTCGCAAATAATGGAAGCTGACTTCTCTTTGTTACGTATTCTAAAAGAGCTGCTTCTGCGTCATCAGTCATTCGGTATTGTTGTTCTTCGAGAATTAAGCGTCCAATTTGAATTAATTCTTCAGGTGTATAGTCAGGAAAATCAATATGGTTAGCTACACGAGATGATAAACCAGGATTTGATTCATAAAAACTATCCATTCGATCTTTATAACCTGCAAAGATAACAACAAGATCTTCACGCTGGTTTTCCATTACCTGAAGTAAAATTTCAATTGCTTCGGAACCATAATCTCGTTCATTATCGGGCTTGTATAAATAGTAAGCCTCGTCAATAAATAAAACGCCTCCCATTGCGCGTTTTAAAACTTCTTTTGTTTTTGGTGCTGTATGTCCAATATACTGACCTACAAGATCATCTCGTGTAACGGTAATTAAATGACCCTTACGAATATAACCGAGCTTAAAAAGAATATCAGCCATTCGAGTCGCTACCTCAGTTTTACCTGTTCCTGGACTTCCTGTAAATGACATGTGTAGTCCAACCGCGGAAGCATTCATTCCTAACCCTAAATTCTTTCTAAGGCGCTGTACTAGTAATAATGCTGCAATTTCTTTAATACGCTGTTTAACAGGAGCTAGTCCGACAAGATCATCCTCAAGCTGATTAATAATACCTTGAATATTGGTTTTGTTATACTCTTCTTGTAAATTTATTGCCATACTTTCTAGGTTTTGACGGTATATACTGATTAATATACTACAAAATAACAAAAAAATATATGAAGATTACATTTCGCTACCGTCAAAACTTAATTTAAGATAAAAAAATTATTGGTAAATTTAACTTTTGTTGTTTTAAACTCTTCAGTGACTGTTGGATTAAATCGGATTATTTATCTAATTTAAAAAAACTTTTATCCACGCTTGCCTGAACCGAGAACTCGATTGCAAAGTAAAATAAATGTTTAATTTTCAGTCGAATTGTAACTGCTTGGAAAAATACGCAGTCTTTTATTGTTTTCAGTTCCAACTGTAAGTCCCACTAAAGAATAATGAGAAATCAATTCATGTTGTTGTTTTCTTATTGAGCTAGGTCGTGGAAATAAATCAATGGCAATATTTTTTGTAATAACAATTTCTTCAATGGCTAATCTCGTTTCTTCTAATGGAGTTAAGAATTCTCGACTAATAATGTCGGAAATGTTGTTATCAACATTTTTTTCTTTTAGAAGTGGTATTGAACGTTTTTTCGCTAAAAGCCTTAACGCTTTAGCAATTTGTAATAAGCTATTACTTTGAATTGTATGGATTGTTATTTTTTTTGAATGAGAAATCTGTTTTAATTTTCTATTATTTTTAACAAGATTCGCTAAAGCTAATATTGCATCCGCATATTGGATTTCTTTTGTAATTATTATTGGCAACTTTAGCGTTTTTATTAAAGATTTTAAATCTTGATTATTAATGCCGTAAACATACAAAAACGTAAATTCTTGTTCCCGATTGTTTTTATTTTCGCTATTACTTTTTAAAAGTTTTTTTGTTTTTGGCTTATCGTCGTTATTAATTCTATTTAGAAGATAATTGTTTTTTTGTTTTTTATCTGACCCAGAAAATTTAAACGAGTTGTCTTGGGCAGTATCTGATTCTTTCTGATTATAAGAGATTTTACAATCAATCAAATTATCATTCTCACCATTTTTTATTAGTGTTCGTTTTTGTATTGGGAAATTTTGTCCCTGAAGTAGAGAATCGACAGATTTCTCAATATTATCGTGAATTGCCCACGTATTAGGATCATGAATTTCGATCGCAGCATCAAACGTAGGTGGCGCTTTTCGTTCTAAAATACTTTTAGAAGATCCTCGACGTTTCGCTTCTTCGTCACCTAATGTAACATATTGAATTCCGCCAATTAAATCCGTAATCGTTGGGTTTTTAACAAGATTTTCTAAAGTATTACCATGGGCCGTGCCAACAAGCTGTACTCCGCGTTCAGCAATTGTACGTGCAGCTGCAGCTTCTAGCTCCGTACCGATTTCATCAATGATTATAATCTCTGGCATATGATTCTCAACAGCTTCGATCATAACTTCATGTTGATTTTGATGATTTGAAACTTGCATTCGTCTAGCTTTACCAATCGACGGATGAGGTAAATCACCATCACCAGCGATTTCATTTGAGGTGTCGATAATAACAACACGTTTCTGCATTCCATCTGATAGCACACGAGCAATTTCTCGAATTGCAGTTGTTTTTCCAACTCCTGGCCTACCTAAAAGTAATATCGATTTTTTTTGTTCTAATAGATCTCGTACAATACTTACTGTACCAAAAACTGCCCGACCAATTCTACAAGTTAAGCCGATCACGCTGCCTTGACGGTTTCTAAGTGCACTAATTCTATGTAAAGTTTTTTCTATTCCGGCACGATTATCACCACTAAATTTCCCTAAACGTTTAAGAGTATAGTCTAAATCTTGCCAAACAATAGTTCTATAAGACAAATATTCCGTACTATTTGCAAAACGTGCTTCAGGTCTACGACCAATATCTAACACTATTTCAATAAGGTGCTCCCTCTTAGGATGTTTGTGAAGGTCTTCACTTATAAATTTCGGTAATACATCCAGTAATTGATTTAAATCGTCTGCTAGAAGCATTTCTATTTTTTTATCTTTCTTTTACTATTCTGATTATACATTTTTAATGTCTTAGTTAGCGCTAAAACTTTAAAACTTAATGTTATAATTGAGAGAGTAGGATATGTTATAGTTTCCTTTAACAAGCAGAACAAAAAAAATTCGACAACATAAACAAGATGTCTCATTTTACTAAAATTAAGACAAAACTTTATGATCGTGTAACAATTGAAAAGAGTCTTTCTGACCTTAATATTGAATGGGAATCAGGTGCAGAGTCAATCAGAGGTTACAACAACCAGAAACACTCAGCGGATATCGTGATTCGTCAAAACAACAAACACGATATTGGTTTTAAGTGGAACAATAACGAGTATGAACTAGTTGCAGATTTAATGTTCTGGGACCAAACATATTCCGTTGATAAGTTCTTAAACCAAGTTCACCAACGTTATGCTTTTAACCTTATTACAAAGGTAAGTGAAGAACAAAGTTTACAGTTTGTAGAAACTGAAAACTTAGAAGACGGTTCTATTCGAGTGTTACTAAGAAAATTTAATTAAAAACCTAAAAAACTATATATAGTTTTTCTTCCTGATAAAAATCTCTTTATATAAGGGCTTTTATCAGGAAGTATTGAAACAAGGTTTTGGAATTTTCCCATGCAGAGTCGAAAAAATTTATGTAATATATCTAACAAAAAAACCAAAGTGCTAGTTATTCTGCATTTTGGTTATGGCGACACAAATAATCAATTGGAGGCTATAGGTTTAGCACACAGATCCAAATTGGAAAGCGCTGAAGCTCTGGGCAATGAAGACGGAATGGAACGAATAATCAATTACTTAGATGAGGGTTGATAGAGTTTTTGAAATAAGAGGAGTGACAAAAAAGTTTACGTTATAGGAGTGTTCTTCTCTGCTTACTGTCGTAATAAAATAGCGTTTTCAAGATATGGAGAAAGTTACATACAATTTTTTGCGAGATTTTAAAGAAATAGTCATTTTCTTTAGAAGCTAATAAGTTTTATTTTGTGCTTGATTAAATAAATACATAAATGGTAAATTTATTTGTAACCTGGCGCGATATTTTGAAGCGTTGTGGCTATCTTATTAATAACGTTCGTCGGTTTAGTCAACTGAACTAACGAATACGTTTGCCAGTAAAAAGAGGTTTCAGTTTGGAATAATTATAAATAATGAATAAAAAAGAATTAAAGTTATACGAGTTAGTTTTATTACTAAAATTTACGACGGTAGAGGAAGCTACAAAAGAAAGAATTGATTTTTATCGAGATTTTATTCAAGAAAAGGGAAGCCAAGTAATGGTTAAAAATCAAGGTAAAAAGTCGTTGGCGTATCCCATAAAAGGTTTTGAAACTGCTACGTCTATTCAAATTGTTTATCTTGGCAATGATAATCTAATTCGCCAAATTAATACAGAGATTCAACGAGACGAGTTTGTTTTAAGGGGTTTAACAACAAAATTAATGGATCAAAGTGTTGCTGAGATGTTTACGTAACGGATCCAGTGTTTATTGACGGATTAGAAAATTATTGTTACTCTATAGTACAGTAAATTTTCCGCGGGATAGAGCAGTTTGGTAGCTCGTCGGGCTCATAACCCGAAGGTCAATGGTTCAAATCCGTTTCCCGCTATACTTAACTTAATTTTGTTTTTTGGCCATTGATATTAATACAAACTTTTTTTTGATAATAAGACTTATAAACATTAGCAATAACGGTCAATAATGAAAATCTCCATGGAATCTACTTCAATTAATTGAATAAAAAAATAGGAGTTCTAAGAACTCCTATTTTTTTATAACCTAGAGATTACTAATTACGCTGCAACTGCAGGAGCAACTAGAGCTACTGGTAGAGACTCACCAGCTGCTAGATCTAGAGGGAAGTTGTGAGCGTTACGCTCGTGCATTACTTCCATACCTAGGTTTGAACGGTTTAGGATATCAGCCCAAGTGTTGATTACACGACCTTGTGAATCTACAACTGACTGGTTGAAGTTGAAACCGTTTAGGTTGAATGCCATAGTAGCAACACCCATAGCTGTGAACCAGATACCAACTACTGGCCATGCACCTAGGAAGAAGTGAAGTGCACGTGAGTTGTTGAATGAAGCGTACTGGAAGATTAGACGACCGAAGTAACCGTGAGCTGCAACGATGTTGTAAGTCTCTTCTTCTTGACCGAACTTGTAACCGTAGTTAGCTGACTCGTTCTCAGTAGTCTCACGGATTAGAGATGAAGTTACTAGAGAACCGTGCATAGCTGAGAATAGTGAACCACCGAATACACCAGCAACACCAAGCATGTGGAATGGGTGCATTAGGATGTTGTGCTCAGCTTGGAATACAAGCATGAAGTTGAAAGTACCAGAGATACCTAGAGGCATACCATCAGAGAATGAACCTTGACCGATTGGGTAGATGATGAATACTGCAGCTGCTGCAGCTACTGGAGCTGAGAAAGCAACACAGATCCATGGACGCATACCTAGACGGTAAGAAAGTTCCCACTCACGACCGATGTAAGCACATACACCAATGAAGAAGTGCTGACAAACTAGTTGGTAAGTACCACCGTTGTATAGCCACTCATCGATTGAAGCTGCTTCCCAGATTGGGTAGAAGTGAACACCGATAGCGTTTGAACTTGGAACTACAGCACCAGAGATGATGTTGTTTCCGTAAAGTAGAGAACCAGCAACTGGCTCACGGATACCATCGATATCTACTGGAGGTGCTGCGATAAAGCCGATAATGTAAGCTGAAGTAGCTGTAAGTAGAGTAGGGAACATTAGACAACCGAACCAACCAATGTATAGTCTGTTCTCAGTTGAAGTGATCCATGCGCAGAATTGCTCCCAGAAGCTTGCGCTCTCGCGTCTTTGTAAAGTTGTAGTCATGATTAAATTTTTGATTAAGTTAAATGTTTATGGTCTTAAAAACCTCCCAGGAATTAATTTCCTGTTAAATATATTATTGTGAACAAATCATCTTTTGGTTATTACAATAAATAAAAATTTCAGAATGTTTATAAACGTACGTAGGGGGAGGTTCTTTAATTTTTAAGGCTCTAAAGCGATTTGACTTTAATAGAATTTAAAAAAAATAATCCCTTCTTGATTATTATTATTATCCCATACAGCTAAGAAGACTCGTTTTACCCCTAACATGCTGAAAAACTTCATTAATGCCGATTTCAACGTCCTCTTATCCTGTATTAGTATTTTTAGCTTTTGCGTAAGACTCACTTCTTTTTCTTAGTTCCGATTTCAATGAAATAATTTCGTTATCGAGCCTAATGAAATTTTTACTCATATGTTCTTAATTTTGTTAAATATAATGATACAATCAATATTAATTAATAAAGTTACAAATATAGTTAATTTAACCCTAAATAGTTATATTCATGACAGCATCATTTTTACCTCCAATTTTAACACCAGTGGTTACACTGGTTTTCCCAGGACTTGTTTTTGCCTTATTTTTTGTTTTAGTAGAACAAGAAGAAGTAGCTTAAAGTTCTTAAAGTAGATTCCTTTTAGTGAATTTAATAAACCATAAAAAGGAATCTTTCTATTTATAATATTATTTAATAAATAACCATTAATATTTAAATTTGATGGACTTACAATCCTCTTTAGATAACATAATATTTCTCGTATTACTGGTTGTAACCATATTTTATTGGGCAAGTATTATATATACAGATTTTAAAATTCTCTCTAAAATCAGTTTTTATGGAACTGTATTAGGGAATGGTTTAATCTTTTGTTTACTTGGTTTACGTTGGCTAAATTATGGTTATTTCCCGTTAAGTAATCTCTATGAATCTCTGTTCTTTTTAGCTTGGGGGATAACTTTTACGACTGCTTTCCTTGAAGCAAAAACGAAAACTTCTATTATAGGTTCCATAAGCAACCCTATATCATTGTTTATTGTAGGATTTGCCGGACTTTCTTTACCGGAAAGTATGCAAGCCCCATCACCTCTTGTACCTGCGTTAAAGTCAAATTGGCTTATGATGCACGTAACAGTAATGATGTTAAGCTACGCTAGTTTAATAGTAGGGTCTTTACTTGGTATTTTCTTCCTTATTCTTACCAATGGTAAAAAGGATGAAATCGTTTTGCAGGGTAATTCATATGGGAAAACATTTAAAGACACTACACTATTAGATGCCGCTTTTTATAAAGAAGGTCCAGTAAAAGATTATTCAACTTTAGTTGTCGAAGACTTACAAAATTCTAGTCCGGTTAAAGAAAATCGTTTGAGCTTATTGGAAAGTGTTGATAATCTTAGTTATCGAACTATAAGTTTTGGTTTTCCTATGTTAACGATCGGTATTATCGCAGGAGCAGTCTGGGCTAATGAAGCTTGGGGCTCATATTGGAGTTGGGATCCTAAAGAAACGTGGGCTTTAATTACATGGTTAGTTTTTGCTTCTTATTTACATGCTCGAATTACAAAATCTTGGCAAGGTAGGAAACCGGCAATAATAGCATCTTTCGGTTTTATAATAGTTTGGATTTGTTATTTAGGTGTGAATTTTTTAGGCAAAGGTCTTCATACTTACGGGCAAATATTATAACGTAGTTTTAAAATGTTTTACCTATTAAAATAAAAAGATAATGAATCTAAAAAAATTCATTATCTTTTTATTTTATGTTTTAAAGACTAAACGTAAAGTTGGCGGCCTAGCCCGATAGCTAAAATTGCAGCAGTTAAAGCAATCATTAAAGCCGTGAAAATTTGACTATCTGTAATCATTCGATATTCGGAAAATTTTTAATAATTTAATAGGAATTATATCCCAATCTAGAATTTGTTTCTTTAATATTCAAGATATTTTGAGTGGTTAAAGAAGTAAATGTAAGATTTAACTTCCAAGCTTAAAGGCATCAACAATTAGTCCATATATAATTCCAATTTTGAAATAATTTAAGATACCTAGGAGTACAAAAATATAAGATCTATTAATAAGAGCATTGCGATTTTTATTTAATAAAGAGTAGTAAAAGTTATTAAAAGATTCAATGTTTGCTACAACAAGCGATGCGCCAACAATCGCCCATTCACTGAATTCTCCCAAACTTGTATCTATTATACTTGACGTTAGAAAACCGCTGAAAAAGCTTATCAAATTAAAAATCATTGTTTTACAGGCGATTATATTGTTATAGGTTTATCAGAATAAAAGTTTTTTTTTACTGGATGTTCGAAGATATTTAATTTTATTTGTAAACCAACGAGTAGCTTTCTATTATGTTCGATTTCGGTATCGTCATAAAAATCGTGTAGAGAATAAACAAAATATTGTGGAAAGATTTTAGGAAACCGGGTATATTTTTTGGAATTTTATAACGTTGTTAAATAATAACAGATTTAGTTAAGGTTTTTTGTTTTTCTAAATTCTTTGTACGAGTTTCGTTATTGGAACGTAACGAGCCCAAAAACTATTAAAATTTAAAACGCAAACTTAAACACCTGTTAGCACGAATAAAGCTTTAATAGCCATGGAATTCATCTCTTTTGCTGTAGGTAAAGTTTCGTAATTCTGGTTTTGATAAAAGAAATGGCGGCGGTAGTGATATTTAAATTTTCTTAAATACGCTTTAAGTAAGTTTATTTCTTTGTAAATTTCCTCTTTGGGCTGTGTATTACTGTTATTTGATAAAAATGGATAATAATTCACTTTTTGAAATGGTTTAATTAACACGTAAGCAAATCGTCTTAAAGATTGCTTATTTAATGTTTTATAAAACTCAGGAAAGTTTTGATCCGAATAAAAAAAATAATCAGCGTTATTTATATCTAATAGAATGTTTGTTTTTAGATTAAACGTTTTAAAAATTTTATTATTTTCGCATAACGTATATAAACTGCAATTTAGATAGCTTAAATTAACGCCCAATAGTAGCTCATTTGAAAGCTTTATTTGTTTTTTTATCTTTGGCTTAAACACGAAAATGGTTAATATAATTTTTTTATGTAGTAGAAAAATAAAGAAACTTGCTAATTTAGCAAGTTTCTCTATTTGAAAAAATTTGTTTAGTAGTAAATTTTACCACCACCCCATTTTTCGTTTACAACCTTAGGCTGAAGAAGAATGTGGCCTGAAATAGCGAATAAATCTTCATCTGTTAAAGAACGCATCTTAGGGAAAATATCCGCACTCTTAATACTTGGGTGAATTTCCGAAATTCCATCAAGACCATCGTAAGTCATTGGCTCCTTAATATAACCAACTAAGTTTGTGATGTTATCTCTAGGTGGAGTAGCTAAACTTAGTGATTCTGTATCTAAACCAACGTTAGGGTTTGTTTTAGTAAGTCCACCAACGTGACAAGTACCGCAAGCGTTATTAAATAGACGCTTACCACGTTTTACTTGCTCTGGTGTAAGAACTACGTTACTTCCCTTCGTATCAAGCGCAACCGTTCTTGTATCTTCATCAAGTTCTAATGCCTGAACAGGACTAACGTTACCAGTAAAGAAAAGAGTCGCTAAAAAGCTTCCTACTAAAATTTTATTTTTTAGCATATTATTCTAAATTACTAATTTTTTAATCAAATAATAAGTTTAATCTAAGATTCTATATGTAATTATAGGTTTTTTCGTCAAATGTTACGTAAAACTCTTAATAGTAAACTTTATTTAATATTAGTCAAAAGTCCTCTTTCCAGTAAATTTAACGTTAACTGGTTGAGGGTTTTTTCCAATCGAGTGCCCAATATTTCCAACACCTACACGACCTTCATTAAGTTTCTCAGGAAAAACTCCATCCTTAGGGTGTAAATATTGTACTTCACTGTTAGGGAAAATACGGTAAATCTTGTAGTCATTTATCTTAAAAAGCGTACGTAATTGCGTACCAAGTGCAAGGCATTGCTCTTTTTTTGCAAGATAAAGAAGATTTTCCCCAGATTGCATTATCGCCGCACCACTAGTAGGCATTTCGAAAACTTGCTCTTTTTTACTTGTCCAAGTAATTGCGTATTTCTCTTCTGTTTCTGCGGCTCTTAACCAACCACCCGTACTACCGCCAAAAGTCGGAGATGGTATCTGTAAGTTTAATACGTCTGACATATTAATGTTATAGAAAATTTAATTATTTAGGAAAAACTATATTCTTCTAATAATTATAGCTTAAATCTGAATCTATGGTTTATATAAATTTTTTAAACGAAAAAGCGTTCAGATTTCTTGTTTTATTGGGCCGAGTTGGATTTGAACCAACGTAAGCTATGCTAACGGATTTACAATCCGTCCCCATTAACCGCTCGGGCATCGACCCTATATATAAATTTATAATACTATATATCGCAGATAAGTACAACTCATAATTATTAAAGTTTAAGTAAAGCTAAAACCAATGAAGGGCTTGTTATTTATACTGAAGCTGTCCCATAACACCAAGATATTTTCGACTTAGTTTTCTTGTACAATATAAATACAAGAAAACTAAGTATATACAAATAAAATAAGCACCTTGGATTCTATGCTCGATAGTTTAGGTTTATGTTGTGGGGAGAAATTTAAAACCTATTCGTCAAAATACTTTTTATTTTTCTGAAGAAAAATCCGTTTCAATAACATCATCTGCTGCATTAGTAGCACCAGCCTCTTTATAAGCCTTTTCTCCAACTTCCATAACAGCTTTTTTAAGACTTTCCATCATCTCTTTCATACCGCTATAGTCATCTTTTTTAGTAGCCTCTTCAAGCTCCGAAACTAAATTTTCGATCTTTTGCTTTTCTTCGGAAGTAATCGTAGATTCTAGCTGTTCCAATTGTTTCTTAGTTTGATAACAAAGAGCTTCGGATTGATTTTTTGTTTCAATTTGTTCTGATTTTTCTTTGTCCACTGAAGCGTTTGCTTCGGCATCTTTAACCATTCGTTCTACTTCGTCTTTTGGTAACGTAGAAGCTCCACTAATAGTAATTGACTGTTGTTTGTTAGTAGCTTTATCTTTAGCAGTTACAGAAAGAATACCGTTCGCATCGATATCAAATGTTACTTCAATTTGAGGTACGCCTCGTGCTGCAGGAGCAATTCCATCTAATCTAAATGTACCTAGACTTTTATTATCTTTTGCAAGTTCTCTCTCTCCTTGAAGAACATGAATCTCAACATTGGGTTGGTTGTCAACTGCAGTTGAAAACGTCTCAGATTTTTTAGTTGGAATAATTGTATTTCTTGGCGTAATCTTTGTTGTTATTCCTCCTAATGTTTCTACTCCAAGTGATAGTGGAGTTACGTCTAATAGTAAAATATCTTTAACTTCACCACCAAGTACTCCTGCTTGTACAGCGGCCCCGACTGCAACAACCTCGTCAGGATTTACAGTTTGGTTAGGCGTTTTTCCTAATAACTTTTCAACAAGTTCTTGAACTGCAGGGATTCTTGTTGACCCACCAACAAGTACGTTCTGATCAATGGCAGCAGGAGTTAATTCTGCGTCTTTTAATGACATCTCAATTGGCGTTTTACAACGTTCAATTAAATCCGCACAAAGTTCTTCGAATTTGGCTCTAGTTAGGTCCTTCTCTAAATGTTTTGGACCTTCAGGTGTAACAGAAATAAAAGGTAAGTTTATTGAACTTTGTGTTAGAGTTGAAAGTTCGATTTTTGCCTTCTCAGCTGCTTCGGTAAGGCGCTGTAATGCTTGGCTATCTTGCGTTAAATCAATACCTTCCTGGTCTTTAAACTCTTTAATAAGCCACTGTACGATTTTTTCATCAAAATCATCCCCGCCAAGTTGAGTATCTCCAGAAGTAGATAAAACCTCAAAAACACCGTCCCCAACTTCTAAAACGGAAACATCAAATGTACCACCACCAAGGTCAAAAACTAAAATTGTTTCATTATCTTTTTTATCTAAACCATAAGATAATGAAGCCGCCGTAGGCTCGTTAATAATTCTTAAAACTTCTAAACCAGCGATTTTACCGGCGTCTTTTGTGGCTTGTCTTTGAGAATCATTAAAATATGCAGGAACTGTAATTACAGCCTGTTGTACTGTTTCGCCTAAATATTTTGAAGCATCGTCTGCAAGTTTTCGTAAAACCTGTGCAGAAATTTCCTCCGCAGCAAATTGTTTATTTAACGCAGGACAATCAAGTTTAATAATGTCCTCTGTCTGCAAAACTTTATATGAAACTTGGCGAAGCTCTTCATTTACTTCGCTTGTTTTTCTTCCAATAAAACGTTTAACAGAGTAAAACGTGTTTTCTGGGTTAATTACTGCCTGACGTTTTGCAATTTGGCCGACTAATAGATCACCTTTTTTTGTGTATGCCACTACGGACGGAGTTGTTCGCTCACCTTCAGCATTTGTAATAACTTCTGGTTTACCCCCTTCCATAACAGCAACTACTGAGTTCGTTGTCCCCAGATCTATACCAATAACTTTAACCATTTCGTTTTTTCTAAAAAATTTCTATTTTACTATTTAGTTGGTTTTAATTACCTCTATTCAATAATTTTAAAGTTTACTTAGATATTTAAACAGGCGTATTTACCGTAGAAAATCTTTAGAATTAAACGAAATTAAAACTAAAGAAAATATATAACGTGCCTTTCCCTCTTCCTAATATGAAGGATCTTTATTGCGCTGTTGTAGATGGATATATAGCCACTGTTGGTGGCACTATGATGTCTTAAGATGAGTGCGTAAGACAAAGCAATGAAGCTTATTTTCTGAATAGTATTGTAAACGTAGACAAATAATCAATATTTCAATTATACTGGTTCTACATATATGCAAGTTTAGCTAAACACATATAAACACAATTTTTTAAATTGCATTAATTATTAAAATATTCCAATACCTACAAATTATCCATATGCAAGCAGGCCTATTTGCAAAAAAGGTTGGCATGACCCAGATATTCGACGAATCGGGTACAATTCTTCCGGTTACTATATTAAAAACTGGATTATGTCAGGTAAGCCAAATTAAAACTGTAACTACAGATGGCTACAACGCAGTTCAAGTTGCTTACGGGGAGAAAAAATTAGAAAACTTAAACAAACCTACAAGAGGGCACTTGAAGAAATTAGGAGATCAAGGCTTTAAGTCTTTTGGTGAATTTCGTGTTGCGAAACCTGAAGAGTTTAAGTTAGGTCAAATTATTAAAGTTGACACTTTTTCTATTGGGCAAAAAGTCCGTGTAACAGGAAAAAGCATTGGTAAAGGCTTTGCCGGGAACCAGAAACGACACAATTTTAGTCGAGGACCTATGACACACGGTTCAAAAAACCATAGATTACCGGGAAGTATTGGAGCTGGTAGTACGCCAGGTCGAGTATATCCAGGGAAAAAAATGGCTGGTCAACTTGGTGGTGAAATGGTAACCCTTAAAAATACAGAAGTTCTTTACGTAAACACGGAAGATAATATCCTTGTTTTAAAAGGTTCCGTACCTGGTAAAAAGAACACTGTGTTAAAAATTCAGCCACAGAAATATTAGTTTAAAAGCTGTTTAGCATTTTTATGTCTTACATTCAACCTATTCAAAAAGATTTACTGGATATCGTAAAATATCCAATTCTTACTGAAAAGACAATACGGCTAATTGAACAAAATCAATATAGTTTCGCAGTAGATCCTAAAGCGGATAAATCCGCAGTTAAATCTGCCGTAGAGCAACTATTTGATGTGAAAGTCATTTCCGTAAATACTTCTTTATTACCATTAAGGAAGCGTCGTGTAGGAAAATTTATAGGAAAAAAAGCTCGGTATAAAAGAGCAATAGTCAAATTAGCATCAGAAGATTCTATTAGTTTATTCGAAGAAGAATAGATAAGTATGATTGCTATCAAAAATAAGGTGTTTTAAAACGGTTAAGTTATTATATGGCAATTCGTCTGTACAGGGCTTACAGCCCAGGGACACGTTCGAAATCTGTTTCTTACTTTGACGATTTATCGAACGTAAAACCGCAAAAAGCATTAACTTTTGGTAAAAAGGCTTGTGGCGGTCGAAATAATCGTGGTGTTATTACAGTAAAAGGCCGTGGCGGTGGACATAAAAGAAAATATCGTATTATAGATTTTCATAGAAAATCTACAATAGCGGCAAAAGTTGCTACAATCGAATACGATCCAAATCGAAACGCTAGAATCGCTTTATTAAACTACAAAGATGGTTCTAAAAAATACATAGTTTGTCCTCGTTCTTTAAAAGTTGGGACGGACCTATATTCTGGAAATGAGGTTCCTATTGAAGTTGGTAATGCTATGCCATTAGAACAAATACCTTTAGGAAGTATCATCCACAATGTAGAATTAACTCTTGGTAAAGGAGGCCAAATCGCACGTGCTGCCGGTACTTATGCACAACTAATTGCTAAAGAAGGTAATTTTGTCACTTTAAAATTACCATCAAATGAAGTTCGATTAGTAAACAAAAAGTGCTACGCGACTTTAGGTCAGGTTGGTAACGTTGATAGTATTAACATTACGCTAGGTAAGGCAGGTCGTAGTAGATGGCTTGGTAAAAAACCTAAAGTACGAGGTGTAGTAAAAAACCCTATTGATCACCCTCATGGTGGTGGTGAAGGTCGATCTCCAATTGGTCGAGCTAAACCAGTAACTCCTTGGGGTAAACCAGCATTAGGTATTAAAACACGTAATCAAACTAAAGCCAGTGGTAAGTACATACTACGTTCAAGACGTTAACGATGTATTAAAAACAATTTATAAAATTTAGATTATTTAAAAATGCCACGTTCGTTAAAAAAGGGACCCTTTGTAGCTTCTTACGTAATTGAAAAAGTGGAGCAAATGAATTCCAGTGGGAAGAAGGATACAATTAAAACTTGGTCACGTTCTACAACAATTTTACCTAACATGATTGGACATACGTTTGCTGTTTATAATGGACAGCAGCATTTGCCTGTTTTTGTAAGCGATCAGATGATCGGGCATAAGCTTGGCGAATTTGCTCCTACTAGAACGTTTCGTTCACACGTAAAAAAAGATAAGAAAGGAAAACGTTAGTAAACTGCTATGCAAAAAAATGAAATTCGAGCTGTTTCTAAGTACGTTAGAATGTCGCCTAGTAAAATTCGTCGTGTTCTTCGACAAATCCAAGGTAAGACGTATTCTGAAGCATTGTTAATTTTAGAATTTATGCCTTATGCTTCATGTTCGCCTATTATAAAAGTTTTGCGTTCAGCTACTGCAAACGCTAGAAACAATTTCGGTTTAGACGAAAAAAAGTTAGTTATTAAATCAGCTTTTGCAGACCAAGGCCCAACAATGAAACGGTTTCGACCAAGGGCACAAGGTAGAGCATACAGAATTTTAAAAGCAACATCACACATAACGATTGTTATGGAATAATTATAAAAACTAAAAATTTTACAAGTATCTAGTTCGTGGGACAAAAAACGCATCCAACCGGTTTTCGAACTGGTGTTAATAAATCACATAATGCTATTTGGTTTGCCAATTATGGTGCTTATAGTGAAGTTCTTAAGGAAGATTACAAGATAAGAAAATTTTTTGAAAAGAAATTTGAGTCGATGTATAGCAAGGCAGGAATTGCTAAACTCGAAATCCAGCGAAAAGTGAATCAGCTCGAGCTAATAATTCATGCGGCTCGGCCAAAAGCTATAGCAGCAGATTCAAATCAGACGAATTTAATTGTTGAGTTAAAAGACAACCTAAAAACTTTAGTTAGTAACTCTAAGCAAATTCGTGTAAAAGTTCTGCAAGTTGCAAGAAGTGAAAACGAAAGTTCATTAGTTGCAAGATCGATCGCCGACCAACTTGAAAAAAGGGTCGCTTTCCGAAAAGCGATTCGTCAAACTACACAAATGCTCCAAAAAAGTGGCGTTAAAGGTTTTAAGATTCAAGTTGCTGGAAGATTAAATGGTGCTGAGATTGCTCGTGCTGAATGGGCGCGTGAAGGACGAGTTCCTCTTCAAACTCTAAGAGCGGATATCAGCTACGCAACACATCGTGCAAACACTATTTATGGCGTACTTGGAATTAAGGTTTGGATTTTCAATAAAGAAATTATTTAATTTATTAATTATTAAATTTAAGCAATTTGTATAAATAAAGTTTATGTTACTTCCGAAAAGAACAAAGTTTCGTAGACAACATCGCGGAAGATTTAAAGGTGTTTCAAAAGCAAACACTATTGTTTTTGGTGAATATGGTATTCAAGCTTTAGAGCCCGTTTGGTTAACTTCTCGACAGATAGAAGCAACAAGACGTAGTATTACCCGATATGTTCGTCGTACAGGAAAGATATGGATTAGGATTTTTCCTGATAAACCTATTACTGAAAGAGCAGCAGAATCTAGAATGGGTTCTGGAAAAGGTACAGTCGCTTATTGGGTAGCTGTAGTAAAACCAGGTGCAATACTTTTTGAAATTAACGGTTTAAATAAGGAAATGGCTTATAAAGTTTTACGGTTAGCTTCTTATAAGCTTCCTATTAAAACAAAAATTTTAGAAAAAGTGTAATACGCACACTTTAAAGGAATCTTTTCAAAAAAGTTAACCATTTTATTTTTCTAAATTTTAAATTATGGCCGTAAAAGAGAAAATAGGAATTGTCGTTAGTGACAAAATGAAAGATACTCGTATCGTTGCTGTAAATGATCGTATTATCCACAAAAGGTATAAAAAGGTTATTACTCGAACTAAGCGTTACGCAGTTCAAGATTCTACATTTAACTCAGCAATAGGGGATAAAGTTCGTATTCGCGAAACTAAACCTATTAGTAAAACTAAAAACTGGGTTTTAATTAGTGTTTTAAGTAAATCAGCAACATAAAAATGATACAACCGCAAACTTGTCTAAGAGTGGCAGATAATAGTGGGGCTAAAAATTTGATGTGTATTCGTGTTCTCGGTAGTAATCGAAGATATGGTCACGTTGGCGATGTTATAATCGGCGTAGTTAAGGACGCAACACCAAACCTTACAGTAAAGCGCTCGGACGTTGTTCGTGCTGTTATTGTACGAACTAAGCAGTCTATTCGTCGCAAAGACGGTTCAAGGTTACGTTTTGACGATAATGCTTCTGTAATAATAAATAAAGAAAACAATCCTCGAGGAACTCGTGTATTTGGCCCAATTGCCCGAGAATTAAAAGATAAAGGATTTACTAAAATTGTTTCATTAGCTCCCGAAGTACTTTAGTAAAAATTTTTAAACTTTATAGAAGTAAATTTTATTAGTGATGAAATTAAATTTAAAAAGCTTATACAAACAAAAAATTGTTCCTTCTTTAATAGAGGAATTTGGTTATAAAAATATTGAACAGGTTCCTAAACTTGTAAAAATTTCTGTTAACCGTGGCGTAGGGGAAGCCGCAAAAAATTCCAAAGAAATGGATGCGAGCCAAGAAGAACTTAGTCTAATTGTTGGCCAGAAACCTTCAATTAATAAAGCAACCAAATCTGTGGCTGGATTTAAAATTCGTGATGGTATGGCTATTGGTACCTCCGTTACTTTAAGGAAAGACCAGATGTATAATTTTCTTACAAAATTAATTCACATTGTCTTACCACGAATCAGAGATTTTAGAGGAATTAATCCTAATGGTTTTGACGGTCGCGGAAATTACAACCTTGGTTTAAAAGAGCAGTTAATTTTTCCTGAAATATCTTATGACGACGTAACTGAAATTCGTGGTTTAGATATTTCAATTGTGACAACTGCAAAAACCGATGAAGAGGCTCGCGCTCTACTAAAGTTATTCGGTATGCCATTCACCGCAGCTTAGTTTTTAATTACCTTAAAAAATTTAAATGACTACTGATACTATAGCTGATATGTTAACTAGAATTCGTAATGCGAATTTAGCAAAACATCAAATTGTACAAATTCCTTCAACAAAAGTAACACGTAATATAGCGCAAGTTTTGTTTAAAGAAGGTTTAATTGACTCCTTTGAAGAATTGAAAAACGGTTTAAATAGTTCGCTTCTACTATCACTTAAATATAGTGGTAAAGAACGTAAACCAAGTATTGAAAAAATTCAACGTATAAGTAAACCTGGTCTTAGGGTTTATAGTGGGGCGAAAAAAATGCCTCGAATTTTGGGTGGTTTTGGGACAGCAATTGTTTCAACTTCGCAGGGTTTAATGACAGACCAACAAGCACGCAAGGAAGGCGTTGGCGGTGAACTTCTATGTTATATTTGGTAAATTTCAAATAAAAAATGTCTCGTATCGGTAAACAGTTCATAAATATACCTGAAAAGGTTAAAGTAAAATTAGACGGTCAAAAAATATTAGTTGACGGTCCGAAAGGAAGTCTGACTAGAATTTTACCTTCTTTAGTTTGTTGTACCTTAGACGAAGGTAACCAAAACTTAGTTATAGAAAAAACGCAAGATACCAAATTATCACAAGCACTTTACGGACTTTCAAGAACACTTGTAGCAAATATGGTTACAGGAGTTTCTGTCGGTTTTGAAAAAAGATTGCAAATAACTGGTGTTGGTTATCGTGCGCAACTTGATGGAAAAGATCTTCTACTCAATATGGGATACAGCCATCCAGTAAAAATGATTACTCCAGATGAATTATCTGTAAAAGTCGAAAGTCCGACAAGTGTCCTCGTTACTGGAATGCAAAAGGATATGGTTGGAGAATTCGCGGCTAAGATCCGTTCGGTGCGCCCACCAGAACCTTATAAAGGGAAAGGCATTGCTTATGAAGGTGAAATCATAAGACGTAAAGCCGGTAAAACGGGTAAATAGTCATTCAATAAAATATTTATTTATGGGTCCTAAAAAAACACTGAAGTCTAAATCTGAATGGTTAGAACGCGTTGTAGCAATTGAACGTGTAACAAAGGTTGTAAAAGGAGGTAAAAAAATGAGTTTCCGGGCTATTATTGTAGTCGGAAATGAACAAGGTAAAGTTGGTGTTGGTGTTGGTAAGGCAGGAGATGTTATTACTGCGGTAAGAAAGGGTGTTACAGATGGAAAAAAACATATTATAACAGTCCCTTTAACGAGTTCTAACTCGATACCACACCCAACTAGTGGTCGATTTGGTGCTGCAAAACTTGTATTACGACCTTCTGCCCCAGGTTCTGGTGTAATCGCTGGAAGTTCAATCCGTACGGTGCTAGAACTAGCGGGTATTAAAAATATATTATCAAAGCAGTTAGGTTCAAATAATCTTTTAAACAATGCAAGAGCAACAATTGATGGCTTAAGTACATTGAGATCATATAATGCTTAAAGTAAATTCCGTAACTAATGGAAATATCGGAAACAATAAATTTATTAAAGAAGAAAATTCTTAAAATATTTGGTTTTTTAATTCTTATAAGACTAGGGCTTTACATCCCTGTTCCGAATGTAGATTTAGATATTTTTTCACAAAACCAAGTAGCGAATCCTTTATTTGGGCTCGCAAAGAATTTAACAGGCAGTTCGTTTTTGGGTATTGGTTCGTTAGGAATTTTACCCTATATTAATTCGTCGATTGTAATCCAGCTTTTGACACCAATTATCCCTTCTTTAGAACGTCTACAAAAAGAAGAAGGCGAATTGGGTCGTCAGCAAATTACTCGATATACAAGATATTTAACGCTGGGTTGGGCATTAGTATTAAGTACCGGGGTTGCCTTTATTTTGGTAAAACCGGTGGTCTTTAATTGGAATCTTGTCCTGGCATTAAAAATTATTTTATCTTTAACTGCCGGTTCAATGCTTTCAATGTGGTTTGCAGAACTTATAACTGAGGAAAAACTTGGAAATGGCTCTTCAATGATAATTTTTATTAATATTATTGGGGGGCTTCCAGCCAATATCACCCAGTTTGCCGCGGGTTTAGGAAACGCATCATTTTTAAATAATTTTGTAGCCCTTTTTTCGGCGTATATTGTATATCTTGTCATTGTAGCAATAATTGTTTTGGTACAAGATTCGTATAAAAAAGTAAATATCGTATCGGCTCGACAATTGAACTTTAATTATTTAGAGCAATCTTCTCCCAGTACAAAGTTAAAGAATAGCTATATACCTATTAAATTGAATCAGGGGGGCATAATGCCACTTGTTTTTAGTACAACAATAGCAACGTTTTTATTTTATCCGCTGCAATTGTTATTATCGAAATTTTTTACTAGTACAGGAGGTCAGCTAACGAATTTGCTAACATTATCTTCTTTTTTACTAAACTTAATTCTTGTTGTATTCTTCAGCACATTTTACGCGCTTCTTGTATTAAAGCCAAAAGATCTGTCTGATAATTTAACAAAGATGGCTTATAATGTTCCAGGTTTAAAACAAGGTAAAGAAACAACTCGTTATCTTGAACAGGTAATAAGCCGTTTAGCTTTTATGGGAGGCATTTTTTTAGCCTTTTTAGCTTTTTTCCCGTTGTTAGTCGGAAACCTCTTTCAATTTAACATATTTAAAAATTTAACATCACTTATAATTCTTATCGGAGTGATCACAGATGTGACTTCTCAAGTAAAGGGATATTTGGTATCGCAGAACTACGAGAGTTTCAAAAAAGCGTAGACTTTTCGCTTTAAGTAAGTTAGCATAAATTGGTAGAAGTATCGTTATATCAATTTTTGAATACTTTGTATCATTTCTTAAAGATTCGTAAAATTCGAATCTATGAGTTTAATAAATTTAATTAAAAACCTATGAAAGTAGTAAGTTCGATAGGTAATCTGAAAAATCGCTCAAAAGATTGTCAAGTTGTAAAACGTCGAGGACGAATTTACTTGATTTGTAAATCAGATCCACGACTTAAAGTTCGACAAGGTCGGGCAAAAATGAAACGTAAATAAAATTAGTTAGAAATAACAAAAATCAATGGCACGTATTTCAGGAGTAGATCTTCCGCGTAATAAGCGAATTGAAATTGGATTAACATATGTTTTTGGAATCGGTAATACCAGTGCAAATCAAATTGTAAAAGCGGCTGACGTTTCGCCAAGCACAAGATGTAGTGATTTAACCGATGAAGAAATTACTCGTATAAGAGGAATAATTGACGAAAACTATCAAACAGAAGGTGATTTAAGACGTGTTTATTCTCAAAATATTAAGAGATTAACGGAAATTGGATCCGCTGCAGGTCGACGTCATAGGGTAGGACTTCCTGTAAGAGGTCAAAGAACGCGTACAAATGCGAGAACCCGAAAAGGAAAAGTTAAAATTCCAGTTTCAAAGAAAAAATAAAAATTACATATTAATTTAATATGGTCAAACAATTAAAGCGATTTTCTGGAAAAAAGTCGAAAAAAACAATAACTAATGGAGTTGTTCACATTAAATCAACTTTTAACAACACGATTGTAAATATTACAGATCAACAGGGAAACACTTTATTTTGGGCTTCTGCCGGGGGTAGTGGTTTTAAAGGGGCTAAAAAAGGCACTCCTTTCGCTGCACAGTCTGCTGCAGAAAAAGCTGCTACTATAGCGTACGAGCAGGGTATGCGACAAGCTGAAGTAGTGGTTAGTGGTCCTGGAAGCGGCAGAGAAACTGCTATTCGTGCTTTACATGGTTGTGGTCTTCAAGTTTTAGTTATCAAAGATATTACGCCAGTTCCGCACAATGGTTGCCGCCCACCAAAAAAACGACGCGTATAATTTTAAGATCGGATATTATTAGAAACGTTTAACCTTACAAAATTTCTAGAAATTTTATCTAAGTTATGTTTCAAATTCAGTGTTTAAAATCTACATCAAGCAAGGTTACAGAACTTTATTCTAAGTACTCAATCGGCCCTTTTTTAAAAGGTCAAAGTACTACTGTAGGGAACGCCTTAAGAAGGGTGTTATTATCTAATTTACACGGCCTTGCAATTACGGGTGTTCGTATTACAGGAATTGATCATGAGTTTTCAACAATATCGAATGTTAAAGAAGATGTTGTAGATATTCTGCTTAATTTAAAACAAATTGTTTTAAAAGGGAACATTACAGAACCTACGTTAGCCCGACTTAACGTAAAGGACGCTGGTATTGTAGTAGCAAGTGATTTAGAATTGCCAAATAGCATTACTTTGGTTGATTCACGTCAATATATCGCTAGTTTAACCGACAAGGGTAACTTAGAAATGGAAGTATTAATCGCTCGCGGCCAAAACTATTTTACAAGCGGTAAATTAGAATACACTATACCCGAGCGTTTTTTAGCTGTTGACGCAGTTTTTATGCCTGTGACAAAAGTTAACTTCTTTGTTGAAACATCAAGAAGTAGCCCAGCATTTGAGTTGGAGAGTTTGATTTTAGAAATTTGGACAAACGGAAGTATTGTGCCAGACGAGGCTTTAAGTTCTGCAGCAGAACTCTTAGAAAATACTTTCGGACTTTTAAAAGTAACTAACACGATTTCAATAGCTTCTCAAAATATAGAAACCCCAATACAAGAGGAAAAAACAGAACATCTAGAAACTGTTTTTATTGAAGAACTAGAATTATCTGTGAGAGCTTACAATTGCTTAAAACGAGCAAACGTGCACACATTATCAGATTTATTACAATATTCTGCAGATGATCTTTTAGAATTTAAAAACTTCGGCCAAAAATCGGCGGATGAAGTTTGTAATAATTTAAAAGCACGTTTTGATCTAGATCTTCGAAAAGAAAACCTCTAAACGAAATAAAACGACCGTTAAAAGGCAAGATTACAATTTTAAAGTACCAAATACTTTATATTGAACAAAATCTTTGAACTTAATTAAAATCTTATAAAAAACGATTGCAACAAATTTAAATTACATTATGTCTTTATCAGCTTCAGAAAAGAAGTCGGCTTATTTTGGTATAGGGCGTAGAAAAACTTCCGTAGCTAAAGTTATATTAGTTCCCGGAACAGGTGTAATGGTAGTGAACCATAAACAAGGGGAAAAATATTTGCAATTTAATTCGCAATATATTAATGCTTCAAAAGTTCCTTTAACTACATTAGGTTTAGAAAATATGTACGATATGTACGTAAATACCCATGGTGGGGGCCTAAAAGGGCAAGCGGACGCTATTAAACTCGGCGTTGCTAGAGCTTTATGTTACATGTCTCCAGAAAATCGAGCTTCTCTTAAGTCAGAAGGGTTTTTAACTCGAGATTCTCGTCGTAAAGAAAGAAAAAAATACGGATTGAAAAAAGCTAGAAAAGCTCCTCAATTCTCTAAACGTTAAATTAAATATAATAAAATGCCAAAAACATCAATACATCCTGACTGGTATCCTAATGCAAAAGTTTATTGTGATGGGCAATTAATTTTAAAAGTTGGTTCAACTAAGCCACGATTAAATGTAGATATTTGGTCAGGGAATCACCCATTTTATACAGGCTCTCAAAAAATTCTTGATACAGAAGGGCGAGTAGAGCGCTTTATGCGTAAATACGGTATTGAAAACCAAAATGAAAAATAATTTTTATGCCAACAATACAACAATTAGTTAGATTCGAAAGAGTCGCTAACAAAAAGAAGACAAAATCACCAGCACTTAAATCTTGCCCCCAAAGACGAGGGGTTTGTACTCGTGTTTATACAACAACCCCAAAAAAACCTAATTCAGCTTTGCGTAAAGTTGCACGTGTAAGGTTAACCTCAGGATTTGAGGTTACCGCTTATATACCCGGTATTGGCCACAATATTCAGGAGCACTCAGTTGTATTAATTCGTGGTGGGCGTGTTAAGGATTTACCTGGTTGTCGTTATCACGTAGTCCGAGGAACTTTAGACGCAGCTGGCGTAAAGGATCGAAAGCAAAGTAGATCAAAATACGGAGGTAAAAAACCTAAAGGCGGCTCATAACAAATTAAATATTTATAAAAATTAATAATGTCACGTAGAAGTAGAGCTCAAAGAACATTAGCGGAACCTGATCCTATTTATAACAGTAGATTAGTGACCCTATTAGTAAGTCGAATATTACAATCAGGTAAAAAATCGCTAGCTCAGAAGATTGTATATAATTCTTTAGAAATAATTTCGAAAAAAACGGAAGAAAATCCTGTATTAGTTTTAGAAAAAGCAGTTAAAAATGTTACGCCTCAGGTCGAAGTTAAAGCTCGCCGAGTTGGTGGGTCAACTTATCAAGTTCCAATTGAGATTCGAGCTTATCGAGGAACAAATATTTCTTTAAAATGGATCACTGAATTTGCTAGAGCGCGTTCCGGTAAAAGTATGTCAATTAAACTTTCTAACGAAATCATTGACGCTGCAAAAGAAACTGGTAACAGTGTAAGAAGAAAAGAACAAACTCACAAAATGGCAGATGCTAACAAAGCGTTTGCTCACTTTAGATACTAATACAAAATTTTTTAAAGTATTTCCGCCAAAAGTATTTAATTATAAAGTAAAGACAAAATTAAACTAACATTAACTTCTAAAATTTCTATGGCACGTGAAAAATTTGAACGATCAAAACCGCACATTAATATTGGTACTATTGGTCACGTAGACCACGGTAAAACTACTTTAACTGCGGCAATTTCTGCAACATTAGCAATTCATAATGAATCTGCAACTAAAAAATTTGACGAAATTGATTCGGCACCAGAAGAAAAAGCTCGTGGTATTACTATTAACACGGCTCACGTAGAATATGAAACTGCTGATCGCCATTACGCCCACGTTGATTGTCCAGGTCACGCGGATTACGTAAAAAATATGATTACAGGTGCCGCTCAAATGGATGGTGGTATTCTTGTGGTATCCGCTGCGGATGGTCCAATGCCACAAACAAGAGAGCATATCTTACTTGCTAAACAGGTTGGAGTACCCTACCTTGTAGTATTCTTAAACAAGGCTGATCAAGTTGATGACGAAGAACTTTTAGAATTAGTACAATTAGAAGTTCAGGAACTTTTAGAAAGTTATGATTTCCCTGGTGAAGAAATTCCTTTCGTTTCGGGTTCTGCGCTACTAGCTTTACAAGCTGTTGAAGGTGGTCCAAAAGAAAGAGGTGCCGATAAATGGGTTGACCTTATTTATGACTTAATGGATGCTGTAGATAGTTATATTCCAACACCTGAGCGTGATACAGAAAAGACTTTCCTAATGGCTATTGAGGACGTATTCTCAATTACGGGTCGTGGTACTGTAGCAACAGGCCGAATTGAGCGTGGAATTGTATCTGTAGGTGATGCTGTAGAACTGGTTGGTTTAAAAGATACAAAAGCTACTACAGTTACAGGAATTGAGATGTTCCAAAAAACTCTTGATCAAGGTATGGCTGGAGATAATGTTGGTATCCTTATTCGTGGAATCCAAAAAACGGAAATTGAAAGAGGTATGGTACTAGCAATGCCTGGTAGTATTACTCCTCACAAGAAATTTGAAGCCGAAGTATATATTCTAAACAAAGATGAAGGTGGTCGTCATACACCATTCTTTACAGGTTACCGTCCACAATTCTATGTACGAACAACTGATGTTACAGGTACAATTGTACAATTTACTGGTGACGATGGAAGTATCGCTGAAATGGTAATGCCGGGCGATAGAATTAAAATGACTGCTGAACTAATCAACCCAATTGCGATTGAACAAGGTATGCGTTTTGCGATTCGTGAAGGTGGTAGAACAGTAGGTGCTGGAGTGGTATCGAAAATTATTGATTAAAAATTACATAAACAATGTGTTCAGCAAAACTCCAAAAACTTCGTATAAGCGTTAAAGCATACGAATCAAATATTTTAGATAGTGCCTGCGTTAAAATCGTGGATGCTGTAAAAGCAAGTGGTATTGAAGCGGTTGGTCCTGTACCATTACCGACTAAACTTCGAAGATATTGTGTTTTAACATCACCTCATGTAAATAAAAAAGCACGAGATCATTTTGAAATAAGAACACATAAGAGAATCATCGATGTTCTTAAACCTACAGACACTACTTTAGAAAATTTAAAAAATTTGGATATTTCTGCGGGCGTTAACGTGGAGGTAAAAAATCTTTAATTTTATTTATAGATTTCAGTAAACAAGTTTTTTAAAACTAAGAAAACAAAAAAACCTTATAGTTCAACTACTTTATAAGGTTTTTTTGTTTTATTTTTGATTTATCGACTTTTTTGTTTACAAAAACGTTGATAAATCAACTATTTGGTAAGCTAATCGATAATAAATATTGATCTTGTAGCAATTATGAGTGCTGGGCCGCAAGCCATATCAGCGACCGATTTTAACTTTGCAACACCATCTACATCGGGAACAATACCTGTCCTCATCCACACTTGGCTAAAAAATCGGGAAACACATTATTTAATGTATTTTTTGTTTAAAAATATTAACGAGACTGACGGGACTCGAACCCGCAACTTCCGCCGTGACAGGGCGGTGCTCTAACCAATTGAACTACAGTCCCTTTTTTTGTTTTATTAAATATAATTATAGAAATTTATATACCAAACGTCAAGTTACAATTCGTTTAGTTAGAAGCCTTTCTAATATATTTGAAAATTCAGATTAGAAAATAGGTAAACACATACCAAGTACCCACAATGGATATAATAAACGTTGCATTGGCTCTAAATTAGACCAATTTGCGATAGTTGCAATTAACGTAAAAGCGATTGTTATTAAGTATTGAGTTTCCACTAAAATAAACTTCTTTTATTTTTTATTATACTTTTACCGATAAACGGTTCTATACAAATGTATTGCCGACATTTAAAAAATTTTTCTAAAGAAACGAGATTTCATCTGATTTCTGTGATTGTTGATAGTTCGTTTCTCGTAGTTTCTTTAAAATTTTACCAAAATATTCTTGTAAATAACTCTCCAAACTAAGTCGAGGAGTTGGCCATACAATTTCATTTGCAGGTTTAGTCGAGGACTCAGAATCATTAACCATTTCGCCAAACTGTAAACGGTCAGCAATGTTCCATGTAAATTCGAAGGAACGGAAAAATTTTCGCAGGAAACTAAACGCAACAATTGGTATATAAGAAATTTTTGCAGTTTTTCCTGATAACCGTTCGCAAAGTTGAACAATTTCTTTTGGTGTCCAAAATTTTTCTCCAATTAGAGAAACTTTTTTGTTGTTATATTCAGAATTTTTTAGAGTCTGTACAACAGCTTTAGCTGCATCTTGAGTATCAAGATAAGCTACAGGAGCCGAATCACTAGGCACCCAAATCGTTTCATTTTCTAAAATAGGCAAAGCATACTGACTAATAAGGCCTTGAAAAAACCCCGAACATTGAAAAATCGTATAATTAAGTTTTGAATTCTTTAATTCCTCTTCAATTTTTATTTTTAAATCCATTAAAGGTATAGATGGATTTTTAGCTGCATTTAGTATTGAAAAATAAATAAATTTTTTAACACCAATTAATTTAGACGCTTTTAATAGAGCTAATTTGCCCCGCCAATCAACGGCTTCGGAAGTGTAAACGCTTGTTGAACGAATAGTTGCAGCATCTATTACTATTTGAACACCTTTTAATGCTAAAGGTAATGTTGAAGGTTTTGAAAGATCTCCATAAATAAGTTCTGCCCCCCAATCCTTTAAAAAAGCACTTCTACGAAAGTCTCGGACTAAACATTTTACTTGATAGCCTTCATCCAGTACTTGTTTAACAATTTGACGACCCAGCGTACCTGTGCCTCCAATAACCAGTATACTCATTAAATTTTTATTTTTATAAAATATGTTTTTATTATACCAGATAGATAATTATACAAATATAACGAAACATTATTTTCTGAAACCAGAATATTCCAGAATATTTTATAT